>Ga0209450_10000026_pt1 | contig 119385 bp, 100 predicted proteins | sample FrelakmetLWP11LW_FD_187149 | JGI IMG/M metagenome (GOLD analysis project Ga0209450, IMG submission 187149) | Freshwater lake sediment microbial communities from the University of Notre Dame, USA, for methane emissions studies - LWP11 LW (SPAdes)... | ecosystem: Environmental > Aquatic >... | reverse complement strand
AGGCCCCGCCATCGCGGCTCCAGGCCAGCGAGCACTTGGAGCCGCTCCAAAGCTGGAAATACTCCATGCGCACGTTGTAAGTCTGGCCGGCGGTCAGTTGCACCGGGGCGCTGTACTTGTCATAGACCCCGCGCCACCAGTAGTCGACGACCTTGCTGTTGTCGATCCACAGGCGCACGCCGTCATCGGTGCTGGTCTTGAAGGTATAGCTGCCGCTCTGGGTGGGGGTCAGTGTGCCCGTCCAGCGGGCGGCGAAGGCCGCGCCCTCGGCTCCGGCGATGGGGCTTTGGCCGCCCCAGGCAAAGTCGATGTTGGCATCGGTGCGGCGGCCGACCAGGGACGTGAAGGCGTAGCTGCTGGGGTCCACGTTGTAATACTCGCCCTGGACGCTGAGCAGCTGTCGTTGTTCGAGTGTTTCCAGTACGGCGTGGATCAAGGCTGCTTTGCGGCCAGCGCGCCCGGCCGCTGTTCCCGTGGCGAGGCGCATGAGTCTTTTCTCCTTCCCATTTCCCCATCCCTAACGCGGCTCGGGCACCATGCCTGAGCCTGTCAGGTTGGTAGAGTATCCGAAGCTGTAGAAATGTCAATGGAAAAATTCCCACGCCTAATCCGACGGTCGCTGGTTCGAATCCAGCCGGGTGCGCTGCTCCGGGCTGACGGGCAGACTTGCCGCTTTGCTTGTCGCCTTCCACTTTCCCCTGAACTTTGGCTATGATGGGCCGCCCCAAAGGCGAGGTCTTGGACATGATTGGCCGCAGTATCATCGGTTTGGCGTTGCTGGTTTATCTGGGTGTGGTCTTTGGCTGCATGCTGCCCTCGGGGCACTCGGCCACCACGCACGCCGTGCAGCCCGTGGCCGCCCGGCAACTGGTGGGCGAGCCCTATCGCGGCGTGGCCATGCAGATTCAGCGCCCCGACTGGATGGACCAGTACAAAAAGGCCATCGACGAGATTGTCGCCCTGGGGGCCGACACCTTCCTGTGCATCGTCGATGCCCGCCAGGAGAACGGCGGCAGCGCCAAGATTTATCTCGACCTGCGCATGACGCCCACGGTCGAACAACTGGGCGACCTGATCAACTACGCCAAGGCCCGCAAACTGCGCGTCATCCTCATGCCCATCGTGCTGCTGGATGCGCCGCGCGGTAACGAGTGGCGCGGCACCATCGACCCGGCCAAGGACAACGGCGGCTGGGAGGTCTGGTTCGACAGCTATCGCGACATGATGGTGCACTTCGCCCACGTCGCCGAATCCTACAAGGCTGACATGATGGTGGTGGGCTCGGAGCTGGTCAGCTCCGAGGTGCACGCCGAGCAGTGGTCGCGCACCATCAAATCCATCCGTGACATCTACCGCGGCTTTTTGACCTATTCGTCCAACTGGGATCATTACCTGAACATTCCCTTCTGGGACCAGTTGGACGTGATCGGCATGAACAGCTACTGGAAGCTGGGCGAAGACCGCACCGCCAAGACCGAGGAGATCGTGCGAAACTGGAAGGAAATCCAGAAGTCCCTGACCGACTTCTCGCGCAAGAAGGGCAAGAAGATCGTGCTGCTGGAGGCCGGCTGGTGCAGCCTGGCCAACGCGGCCCACGAGCCCTGGGACTATACCAAGACCACCGAGCCCATCGATTTGGATCTGCAGAAGCGGCTGTGGGAAGGCTTCTTCGAGGCTTGGCAGGGACACCCGATCATGGCCGGTTTCATGGTCTGGGCATGGGCGCCCAACGACGGCGGCTCGGAAGACAAAGGCTACACGCCCAAGGGCAAACCGGCCTACGAAGTCATTCGCCAGTGGATGCGCAAGCCATGGCAACAGCCATAGCTCCGTGGACTCGCCAGGCCCGCTGGCCAGTTCGACTGGTGCAAAAACACTGACGCCGCGGCAACAGCTTGCCGCGGCGTCGAGTTGTAATGACGGGGGCGTTTACTTGTTGAACATGGGCTTGGGCGGCTGCGGGTGGGCAGTGTCCTTGGGCCCGCTGTCCTTGTTCAGCACCGGCTTCAGCGGCGCCACCTTGGGCGTGCTGCCGGCGACGTTGCTGGTGCCCTTGGCGGGCAGGATCAGCACTTCCACGCGCCGATTCTGCGAGCGTCCGCTGTCGCTGGCGTTGGATGCCACCGGCCGCTGGTCGGCATAGCCGGCCACGCCCAGGCGGTTGGCGTTGATGCGCTGGCCGATCAGCTCCTTGGCCACCGCGATGGCGCGGTGCGCTGACAGATACCAGTTGTCCTTGTGTCCCTTGGCGATGGTGGCGGGGTTGCTCACCGGCAGGTTGTCGGTGTGGCCGGCCACCAGCAGTTCGAAGCTGGACGCCGAGCTGCCCAGGATCTGGGCGAAGCGGTCGATGACCTGCTTGGCCTGGGGCGTCAGGTCGGCGCTGCCCAGGGCAAAGGTGACATCGCTCTTGAACTTCACGATGCCGCGAGCGGCATCAAACTCGACCAGGTCCGGGTTCTCGCGAGCGAACGCCATGAGGGCGTCGCGCACGTCCGCCGGCAGCGGCCCGACGCCCTGGCCCTGCAGGGCCAGCGCCTTGGCATACTGCTCGCGCAGATCGGCGATCTGCTTCTGCAACTCGCTGTTCTGATCGGTCAGGTTCTTGATGAGTCCCGCCGAGGCCGGGCCGTCTTTGGCCATCGCCTCGATCTGCCGCTTGTACGCATCGGCCTCGGCGCGGGCGGCGCTGAGGTCATTTTGCGCAGCGGCCAACTGGGCCTGGGCCTGATCCCGGTCCAGTTTCATTGCATTGTACTTTTCCTGGGAAACGCAGCCGGTGAGTAGAAGTCCCAACGCTGCAACGCCAATCCAGTGCATCCGTGCCATGGCAAGGCCTCCATGCTTAGACAGGTTGTCAAATGGCCGGCAAGCGCCGGCCCCATTTTTCAACTTTTCCGTCGGCTGCTCGGCACCGACCAACCGACCATGGCCATCAGTGTGCCGAGTCGCGCAAAATTTGCAAGGGCCGGGCGCAGAAAATTTTTGATTTTCCCCAGCCGGGCTATTGGTTCTTGGCGCTTTGCTTACCGATGACAAAGCCGATCACGCCAAAGACGATGACCACCGCCAGGCCGATCAGCACATAGGTCGCGCCGTCCTGGTACATGTTCTTCACGATCTGCGGCCGATGGTCCAGGATCGCCGCCGCCACCACCAGCCCGCCGAAGGCCACGATCAAGGCCCCGGCCAGCGCCATCGCGCCAAAGGCCGGAGCGACCGGGTCGGCTTCTTCCACCACGATGGGCTGCGCCAGGCGACCCAGGGGCTCGCCCAGGGCCGTCATACCGGCGCTGCTGCCCGCCGAGGGCACTTCCATCATCGTGCCGGCCTTGCGGCGAGCGGGGGCCAACTCATCAAAGACTGCGCCCAGGCTGGTGTCGTCGCTTTCTCGCGTCAGGTCCAGCAGGCCCGAACCCGAGCCCACGCCTTCAATATTGACCTGGTCCTGGATGCCCGAGCCGATGGCCGTTTGCGCCCGCGGGTCGGCGTGCGGCGCTTCATCGGCATCGAAGACGGTGATGCCGCCCTTGGAGCCGTGGCCGCCGCTGCTCAGACCGCTCAGGCCCGTGCCGGCGCCAGGGGTGACTTTGCCCGGCGAAGGAACGCCGCCGATCGTGCCCGACAGGCCAATGTCCGCAAACGCCGTGTCTTCCTTGGCCGCCTGTGCCGACTGCACCTGCTGGGCGCCGGGGACGGGCTTGCCCGCCTGGCTGTCGGACAGCAGCGTGATGCCCGAGCCGCTGGTCCCCACATCCAGGCCGGCCAGGCCGGTTCCGGTATCCGAGGGCCCGAGGCTGGCTGGACCACTGCTGCCGCCGCCGCCCAAATCGGCCTTGAGCTGTTCCACCTGGTCGGCCTTGAACATCAGCCGCGGGCCGTCACGGAATTCGCGCAGGCGCTGCTCGCGGGCAAGCTGCTTGATCTCTTCCTCGCTCTTGCCCAGGGCGGCCTTGGTTTCCTCCATCGTGTAGAACATCTTGGCCATCATGTTGTGACTCCTGTGGATGTCGGTGCCAGTTCTTCAGTTGGGCGCGTGTTCCGTCGCTGCGGACTTGCGCATCTTTTCAACCAGTTCCTTGATTTCCTGCGGTGACGGGGACGTATTGAACTCCGGCAGGCGGCGGTCCCATTTGTAATCGCGGGCCGCCAGCAACTGCAACTGCTTGGCGCCCGGGAAATACTGGTAGACGCACAACGTGCCGCTGTCCACGTCCAACAGATAGCAGCCCCACATATTCTGGGCGATCTGCGCCGGCATAACAAACACTCCGGCCCCTCCGGCGATCGGCGGCTGGCGCTGGGCCCACGCCGCCGACAGCAGATGGCTGCCGCCACCGCCCAGCATCACCAGCACGTTGACCAGCAACAGAATCGCCACGGCATAAATGCCAACGGTGACGATCCTGGACTGGCGGGTCCAACTCATGCGTAACTCCCAGCGCTCCCATTTATCTTACCCCCGCGGTCGATGACTGCAAGGTTGCGGCGCGCTGCGCCCGCCATTACAGTCGCTGCTCGGATTACTAAAGTCCCCTGGCACACGAGGACCCTGACATGCCGCAACCGTTTTCGCTGGTGTTAACGCTGAGCCTGGCGGCCGCTCTGGCCGGCTGCGGGGGCAAAAACACTTCTGGTTCCGATCGCTCGCAGCCGCGCAAGGCTGTGGTGGCCTTGATGCTTGCCATCGATGCCCGCGACGCCGGCGCCGTGCGCCAGTCGTTTTCGCAGAAGGCTGATCCGGCCTACGTCGAGTCGCTGCTGCGGGTCCTGGCGGCCCAGGCCAAGCTCAAGGACGCGGTCCGTGCCCGCGCCGGCCGCGAAAACGCCAAGCAGCTCGATGCGCTGGGCCCGGTCAAGGAGGACATCGCCGCCTGGCAAAATGCCCGCGAAAGTATCGAAGGCGACCAGGCCACCGTCAGCCTCCCGGGCGGGCCGCAACTGCGCCTTAGCCGTGAGGAGGGGCAATGGAAGATCCTGGCCGACAGCCAGTCGGACCTGGGCGTGGCCCGGCAGGTGCTGGAGCGTGTCGCCGCGGCCATGGAGCAGGTGGCCGGGGAACTCAATGGTCCGCGCTATGCGCCGTTGGACCCCGAGCGCCTGGTGCGCGAGGTGCGCAAGAGCGTGGCCGAACAGATCGCGCGCTGATCCCACCGAGGATCATGGCCGCCCCTGGGGGTCGCGGCGCTGCACGCTGCCTCAGCGGGCGCCCATCAGCACTTCCATGGTGAGCTGGTCCAGCTTCTCGTAAGGCAAGCCGATCTGCCCCAGCGCCACCCGGTCCAGCGGGGCGGCCAGAAGGCGCTTGGCGTTGGCGGCGGTAAAGCGTCGCGTGAGTTTGGAGATCGGATCCTGCACGTGAATGCGCTTCAACAGGGCCTGGATCTCCGCATCGGCGTTCCACTTGGCCGCCTTCTCCTTCAGCAGCATGTAAGTGCGCATGCAGCCGATGGCGAATTCCTTGACGTCCTGGTAGTCGGCCTGGCGATAGGCATGACAATCGAAATGGCGCGGACCATTGTACCGGTAATCCTCCAGCAGCTTGACCAGGAAAAAAGCATGCTTGAGGTTGGCCGAGCCAAAGCGGAAGTCCTGGTCGTAGCGCCCGAACTCCTGATCGTTCAAATCAATGTGGAACAGTTTGCCGACCTCGATGGCGGCGGCCACCTGGTGTACGAAATTCAAGCCCGCCATGTGCTCATGGGCCACCTCGGGATTCACGCCGCACATTTCCGGGTGGTCCAGCGTGGGGATCAGCGCCAAATAGGAGCCGGTGACCGCGAAATACATGTGGCCTCGCGGTTCATTGGGCTTGGCTTCAAAGGCAAACTTGTAGCCGTACTTCTGCTGGATGCTGTATTCGCATAGGAAATTGATGGCCTCGCGGAAGCGTTTGACGGCGTCCACGGGGTTCTTCATGGCATCGCTTTCCACGCCTTCGCGTCCGCCCCAGAAGACGTAGATCCTGGCCCCGAATTCGGCGCCCAGGTCCATCGCCCGCATGGTCTTCTGAATCGCATAGGCGCGTACGCGGGCGTCATTGGCCGTAAAAGCCCCGTCCTTAAAGACCGGGTCGCTGAACAGGTTGGTGGTGGCCATCGGCACCTTGAGATTGTTGTCCCGGAGTGCCTTCTTGAAATCATGCTTGATCTGCTGGGCTTCCTGGGCGCTGGCGTCGATGGGGATCAGGTCGTTGTCGTGGAAATTCACGCCATAGGCCCCGGCCTCGCCCAGCAATTCGGCGATCTGCACCGGCGACAGGCGCGCCCGCACGGGCCCGCCGAAGGGGTCGGCGCCGGGGTTGCCCACCGTCCACAGGCCGAAGGTAAATTTCATCGTAGGGTCAAATCGCTGCATGTTCCGGTTCCTCGCTTCCTCTGGCTGCACTGTCAGTTGCGCTGCGGCCGTCCGCAGCGTCAGGGCGAGCAGTTTCACCGAAACAGCCCGCCAATTCAATGGCGTCAGGGCGGCGGGGCGGGGCGCTTGTCAGCGCCGCCTGCTTGGGCTCCAATGCCGCTATGGCGGCAGACGTAACGCTCCAGATCGACCTGGCCCAGGTGCGCGCTAACACCCAAGCCATCGCAGCGCAAGTGAAAGTCCCCCTCTGGGCGGTCATCAAGGCCGATGCCTATGGCCTGGGTGCCGCTGGCGTCGCTGAATCCATCGTCGACCTGGTCGAGGGCTTCTGTGTGTTTTGCCTGCGCGAAGCGATCGACGCCGATCTGTGGAACCGCACCAAGAAGCCGGCCATCGCCCTGGGCCCGCCGGATTGCCAGGATCCCGCCCAGTACCTGGCCCATCACGTTCGGCCGGCGGTGCACACGCTCGAACAGGCCGAGGTCCTCAAAGCCGCCCGACCCATTCTGTGCGTGGACACCGGCATGCAGCGCTTTGCCTGTCGGCCGGGATTGGTCGACCGTGTGCTGGCCGCCGGTCAGTGCGACCAAGCGTTTACCCATGCCGTTCGGGTGGAGCAAGCCTTGCAGCTTGTGCAGATCGTCGGCGAGCGCCTGGTCAGGCTGCATGCGGCCGGTTCGGCGCTGCTGCACGAACCGGCGGCGTGGCTGGATGCGGTGCGGCCGGGCATGGCGCTGTATCGCGGCGCGGTCCGCGCCAGCGTCCCGCTCTACGAGGCGCGCCAGTCGCGCGGGCCGGCGGGCTACGGCGGCTTTGTCACGCCAGCGCATGGGGTCATCCTGGTTGGCTATAGCGCGGGCCTGCGCCGCGGACCTTGCTGGATTGGCGGCCGGCCGCAGCAGATCATCGAGGTGGGGATGCAGTCGGCCTATGTGACCCTCACCCCTGATGACCGTGCCGGGGATCCGGTAGTCCTGCTTGGCGATGGCCTGCGTGAGGAGCAACTGGCCAGCGCCTGGGACTGCACGCCGCAGGAGGCGCTTGTGCGTATCTGCCGATTGGCAAAGCACTAATGTTCTTCCACCAGGGCGGGGGAGGTCGCTGCCGGGTAGCCCGAACAATTACCGAATTTTCTGCTTGACGTTCGCCTTCTGGTCCGGTAACATATACCTAACGTACAAGCTGGAAGGAGCCACGATGACCACCTTGCGAAGGATCGAGCGGTTATGGGACGCCAAGGCTTACCCGCAGTTGCTGGCGGAGCTTCTATCCGCACGGCCTGAAGCCAGCCCTCGTCTGCAGGCTCTGCTGGAGCGGCCGGCGGCGGTGGCCGCATTGGCGCTACTGCGCATGGACGAGCTGAATCAGCCCCAGGGGGACCTGGGAACGAAGTTGGTGCGAGCCATTCTTCAAACCCAGGAAGCCGACGGCGGCTGGGGCGATGCGCCCCTGACGGCGCTGTGCGTGCGAGCCTTGACCTGCGACAGCGGCCGGGGCCTGGCCATCGATCGCGGCCTGGTCTATCTGGCCATGCTCCAGCGTCCTGACCATCTCTGGCCCGCGGTGCCCATGCGGCGGATGCCGGCCGATCCGTATGTCTCAGCCTTTGTGCTGTATTGCCTGGGCCACGAGCCGCGATTCGCGGCCGCCGTGCGCCTGGAGCAGACACTGGACTGGTTCGAGGCCCATTGGCGGGAACTGGATGCCCTGACACTGCGGCTGTGGCAGGCGGTGCGGCGCCGCTGTCCACGCGGCCTGCACCCTGTGGCGGCCTGAAGGCCCGTGCGGCCGCCGACGGCTTTGTCGTCGCGCGATCTGCCCCCACCCTGCCCTCCCCCGCAAGCGGGGGAGGCGAAATGCGTTCCTACACAGTCAACTAGCAACTACCAACTACCAACTACCAACTGCCAACTGCCAACTGCCAACTACCAACTACCAACTACCAACTACCAACTACCAACTATCAACTATCGGCGACCGCCCCGTTTACGACTGCCCGTTGGCGCCCATTTCTTCCAGCAGCTTGGCAGGGACGTCGGCCGTGTGCTTGCACTTGGGGTAGCCGGTGCAGGCCAGGAAGGGACCGCGGCGGCCCTGGCGGATGACCATCGCCTTGCCGCATTCGTCACAGTCGATGTCGGTGGGAATGGCGGCGGGCTTGGCCGCTGGGCCAGTCGTAGGCGGCGCGCCGGTGATGCGCGCCGCCAGCGATTGAGCCTCGGCGGCGCTGGCCTGCAGGGCGGGCAATAGCGCATCCACCTGGGCCGTTTCCTCGGGCGAAAGTTTTTTGAGATTGCGCGTGCCGCGGCACTTGGGAAACGCCGCGCAGGACAGGAACGGTCCGCGCTTGCTGGCTCGCAGGAGCATGGCCCCGCCGCACTTCTCGCACTTCAGGGCGGTGGGCACGGGCTTGGGCTTGGGCGGCAGGGGTTTGCCTTCCTTGTCGAGGTTGACGATGGTGGTGCAGGCCGGTTCGCCCTTCTCATTCTTCACGGCGTAGCCGCTGCATCCCAAGAACTCGCCAAAGCGTCCGCGGCGCTTGATCATCTCTCGCCCGCAGACAGGGCAGCGATGCTCCGAGACCTCGCGCAGCTTGGGCTTGCCCTGCTGGTCGACGGGGCGCGTTTGCTGACACTCGGGATAGCCGCTGCACGCCAGGTAGAAGCTGTCCTTGCTGATGCGGTAGACCATCGGACGCCCGCACTTCTCGCAGGCATAGGGCGAGGGCGCTCCGCCGGCATGTTCCAGCTTGTCCAGGGCGCCTTCGACATCCTTGTGAAATGGGCCGTAGAAGTCGCGCAGGAGCTTGATCCAGTCGAGATGTTTTTCCTCGATCTGGTCGAGCTTGAGTTCCATGTCGGCCGTGAAGCCTACATCCAGAATGTCGGGGAACGCTTGGATCAACTTGTCGGTGACCACGGTGCCCAGCATGGTCGCATAGAAGCGTCGCTGTCGCTGCTCGACGTATTTGCGGTCCTGGATGGTCTGGATGATGGAGGCGTAGGTGGACGGCCGGCCGATGCCCAGCCGTTCCAGCTCCTTGACCAGCGAGGCCTCGGTAAAGCGGGGCGGCGCCTGGGTGAAATGCTGGTGGGGATCCAGGTCGATGCAATGGACTTTCTGCCGCTGGGCCAGCTCGGGCAGGAGTTGTTCTTCGCTGCTCAGGCCCGTCAGGCGCGTGAAGCCGTCGAAGACCAGTTTGCGTCCGCTGGCGCGGAAGACGGCCAGGGGACCCTGCTGCGGATTTCTGGCTTCAATGTTGACGGTGGTCTGATCGAACTCGGCCGGCGGCATCTGGCAGGCCACGAAACGGTTCCAGATGAGCTGATAGAGCTTGTATTCGTCGGGCGGCAGCTTGGCACGGGCCTGCTCGGGCGTGAAGCGCACGTCGGTGGGGCGAATGGCCTCGTGGGCTTCCTGGGCACTCTTGTTGGAGGAAGCGTAGACGTTGGGATTCTGCGGCACGTACTGCTGGCCGAAGGTCTGGGCGATAAAGCCGCGGGCCATCTCCACCGCGTCGACCGACAGATGCGTCGAGTCGGTACGCATGTAGGTGATGTGGCCGGCTTCATAGAGGGACTGAGCCAGGCGCATGGTGCGCTGGGCGCCCAGGGACAGTCGGCTGGAGGCGGCCTGTTGCAGCGTACTGGTGATGAACGGGGCCGGCGGCCGCATGCTGGTGCGCTTGCGCTCGATATCCCGAACGCTGAAGGCCGGTGGCGAGGCCAGGTGACCGACCAGTTTGACCAGGCGCTGAGCGGGGCCCTTGGCCTCGGGGTCCTCGGTCACCACTTCCTGTTGAAGCACAAAGCCCAGCATCTGGGCGGCCTGCTTTGCACTGGCAACGTCGGTGGCCTCGAACTTTTTGCCGGCCAGTTCCACCAGCTCGGCCATGAAGGCGCCGTGCTCGCCCAGCCAGTGCCCGCGCTGAGCGGCCGTGGGCTCGGGCTCGCTGTCCAGGAGCTGGCGCCACTGGCGGGCCAGTTGGGCGCAGGCGGCGCCGTCGGAGGCGCAGAAAACGGCGCTGATCTTCCAGAACTCCTCGGGGATGAAAGCCTCGATCTGCCGCTCCCGCTCCACCACCAGGCGCACGGCCACCGACTGCACCCGGCCGGCGCTGAGGCCCCGGGCCACCTTGCGCCACAGGAGGGGCGAAATCTCGTAGCCCACGATGCGGTCCAGGATGCGCCGCGCCTGCTGGGCGTTGACGCGGTCCTGGTCGATGAGTTGCGGGCGGGCAAAGGCCTTCTGGATTTCCGATCGCGTGATGGCGTTGAAGATGACCCGCCGCGCCTTGCCGTCGGGGATGTCCAGCGCGTGCTGAAGATGCCAGGCGATGGCTTCCCCTTCGCGGTCCAAGTCGGTGGCCAGGAAGACCTCCTCCGACTGCCGCGCCAGCTTGCGCAGCTCGGCCACCACCTTGTTGCGGCTTTCGAGGATTTCGTACTGGGGCTCGAAGGTTTTCAGGTCCACGCCCATGCCCTTGGAGGGCAAATCGCGCACGTGGCCCATCGAGGCCTTCACGACGTAGCCGGGGCCCAGGTACTTGTTGATCGTGCGCGCCTTGGCCGGCGACTCCACGATCACGAGTTTGGGTCCTGTCTTCTTGGCCATGTCCTGTTTATCGGCCTAGAGCCGGCTGATCAGCAGTTCGCGCTGAAAGATCATTTCCTTGGGCATGTCGGCGGAGAGCTTGAGGAACAGTTCCTCCTGGCTCAGCATCTCCGCGCGATACTCCTCGTCGTTGATGGATTGAAGCTTCTGGAAATCCGCCGTAGTGATGCCCAGGTCCTCCAGGTCCATGTCGGCGGGGCGGGGCATCCAGCCCAGCGGCGTTTCGATGCCGTAGGCCTTGCCGGCGGTCCGCTGCAACACCCACTTGAGCACGCGCATGTTTTCGCCGAAGCCCGGCCACATGAACTTGCCCTGGTCGTTCTTGCGGAACCAGTTGACGTGGAAGATGCGCGGCGGATCGCTCATCTTCTTGCGCATGCGGAACCAGTGGTGCAGATAGTCGCGCACGTTGTAGCCAATGAACGGCAGCATGGCCATCGGGTCGCGGCGCACAATGCCCACGGCGCCGGTGGCGGCGGCGGTGGTTTCGCTGCCCAGGGTGGCGCCCAGGTAAACGCCATGAATCCAGTTGAAGGCTTGGAAAATCAGCGGGATGGCCCGCGAGCGCCGTCCGCCAAAAAGGATCGCCGACACCGGTACGCCGCTGGGGTCGTTCCAGGCCGGGTCCAGCGCGGGGTTGTTGGTGGCCGGCGCCGTGAAGCGGCTGTTGGGATGGGCCGCCTTGCGTCCGCAGTCGGGCGTCCATTTCTGGCCGGTCCAGTCCAGGCATTCCTTGGGGGGCTGTTCGGTCTTGTCCTCCCACCACACGTCACCATCGGGCAAGAGCGCGACATTGGTGTAGATGGTATCGCGCTGAATGCTCTCCATGGCGTTGGGGTTGGTCTGATAGTTGGTGCCCGGCACCACGCCGAAATACCCCGACTCGGGATTGATCGCATGCAGGCGGCCGCTTTTTTCGTCCACCCACATCCAGGCGATGTCGTCGCCGATGGTGGTGACCTGCCAGCCTTCCTTGCGGTATTTCTCGGGGGGAATGAGCATGGCGAAGTTGGTCTTGCCACACTGGCTGGGGAAGGCCGCCGCCACGTAGCTCTTGGTACCGTCGGGAGCCCGCACGCCCATCAGCAGCATGTGTTCGGCCATCCAGCCCTGTTCGTAGCCCAGATAGCTGGCGATGCGCAGGGCCAGGCATTTCTTGCCCAGCAGGGCGTTGCCGCCATAGCCGGAGCCAAAGGACCAGATGGTGTTGTCCTTGGGGAAGTGGCAGATATAGCGGCGCTCGGGATTGACGTCGCCCAGGCTGTGCAGGCAGCGGGTGAATTCGGCGCTGTCGCCGAGTTGTTGCCAGGCGATCGCGCCCATGCGCGTCATGATGCCCATGTTGGCCGCGACGTAGAGCGAGTCGGTCAGTTCGATGCCGACCTTGGCCAGCGGCGAACCCTGCGGGCCCATGATGAAAGGCACGACATACATCGTGCGGCCGCGCATGCAGCCGTCATAGAGCGGGCGCAGTTTGGCATAGGCCGCCTTGTCGTTCATCCAGTTGTTGGTGACCCCGGCCAGGTCCTGGCTGGGAGTGCAGATGAACGTCAAATGCTCGGTGCGGGCGACGTCATTCTGGTTGGAGCGGTGCAGATAGCAGCCGGGCAGCTTCTGCTGGTTGAGCTTGATGAATACGCCATCGCGGCAGCCCTGCTCGAACATGGCGGCACGTTCCTGGAGGGTGCCGTCACACCAGAGGACCTTGTCCGGTTTACACAGCGCGATGCACTCGTCGATCCACTGCCTGGCATGGCGATTGAGATTCGCCGGAGGGGTGGTGGCGAGGCCCGCGGAGGCGGTTGGTGAGGCCATGTGCTGGTGCTCCTTTGTCTGCAAAGGCCGGCAGGTCCGGCCACGGGGCCAAAAAACCCGCGGTATTGTAGGAACAAAAAAACCGCTGGCTAGGTCCGGGCCTTGGTTTTGTCGGGCGCCTCTTCCTCGCCGCGGATGCGCTGCCACGCCTGCTTGGCGCGCAGCGAGCTGGCCAAATCGGCCAGGGTGGTGGTGTTGAGGTAGTCCTTGAGGCGCTGGCGGATGGGCTTGTAGAGATCGTGCTGGGGGCAGGGCATCTGATCATTGCAGCGTTCCAGGCCCACCACGCAGCGGTCGAAGACCTGGGCACCGTCGATGGCCTCGACGATCTGCATGAGGGTGATCTCGTGGGCAGGGCGGGCGAGCATGAAGCCGCCGCCGCGGCCCTTGGCGCTGCGGAGAATTTCGGCGTGCACGAGTTTCTGAAAGATCTTGGCCAGGAAATCGCGTGGCAGGTCGGTGCCGGCAACCAGTTCATCGAGCATGACGCAGCCGCCGACGGCCCGGCCGGCCAGCTCGGACAGGCCGCGGATCGCGTATTCGGTGGAACTGGAGAAGATCATGCCTGGCTCCCGAAAGGGCTAATCAGGACAATAATATCCGGTTATGGCGGGGAAGGCAAACCTGGAACCGATACCCAAACATTGCCAAAAGCGGTCTTCCGGGGCCCTGGAATTTGATTGACGGGCGTGCGGCGGACAGTGTCATGCCCGCCGTCCGCGGCGAACATGCTTCGGATTAACAAGAAGCGCTCGCGGCGGCCCTGCGGACCATCACTCTCTGGTCCAATGGTCCGCAGACGGCCGCGATGGTGCGTCTTTGCGTATGAGAAGCATGACTCGCGGCCGTCGGCGGACCCTACCGACACGAATAGGATGTCATCGGTTCGCCTCGTCGCGGCTCTGAGGGTCGGCGCTCTGATAACTGACAGCCGGTGGGCGTATAATCGCCTCGCATGTTACGTCTGACCCGAGAAGTGCGCTTTGCCATCAACGATGCGCCGGCCGCCGGTGCCACCGAGCCTGGCGCCAACAGCTACGGGGGTATGCCGGCGCTGCGCGGGTGGGGGCGGCACTATGCCCTGCGCATGACCGTGGCCGGCCAGCCGGACCGCGGCAGTTGTTACCTGGTCAATGTCAAAGACCTCGACCACTTGGTGCGGACCCATGCCCTGCCGCTGATCCAGGAGGCGGCCGGCCAGCCAGCCAATGGGTCCCTATGGCCAACGTCGCTGCTGCGCCAACTGTTGGCCGATCTGTCCGGGCTGCTGGGGACGGCTCAATTACACAAGCTGGAGCTTTGCCTGACGCCGACTTTACGCGTGGCAGCTATCGCTGGAGATTCACCCATGACGCTACTGAGCCAGAAGTTTGAGTTTTCCGCCTCGCATCGGCTGCACAATCCGCAGTGGTCCGACCAGCAGAACCGCCAGACCTATGGCAAGTGCAATAACCCCCATGGCCACGGGCATAACTACGAGTTGCAGGTCACCCTCGGCGGCCGGCCGGATGCCGCGGGGCTCTTGATGGACATCCCGGCCTTTGAGCGCATCGTGCAGGAGGTGGTCATCGAACGCTTCGATCACCGCAACCTGAATGTGGAGATCGAGCAGTTTCGCCAGCGCATTCCCACCGTGGAAAACATTGCGCAGGTGATCTACGAACTGCTGCTACCGCATCTGCGGACGCCGCACAGCCAACTGGTCAGTGTCACGGTTTGGGAAACGGCCAAGACCTGGTGCGAATACGGCCAGTGCGACCCGCGGGGCTGATCAGGCCATGTACGTCTTTTTCTTGCGGCCGCTGAGATAGCTTTCCATGATGCACGAGTTGAGCGACTCGCTGGTGGTGTAGAACGCCGTGCCCCGCGTCAGGCGCACCAACTGGTCGACAAAGCCCACCCAGTCCATGCCCCAGTAGTCCTCGATCAAGGCAAAGGCGCTGATGCGGCAGCCGTCGCGGGCGGCGGCCACCGCCTCCTTGAGCGTGGCCAGGACGCTGCGCTTGTCGGGCGGGTAGATCAGGTGAACGTATGGGCCTTCCACGTGAGCGGTGGGCTGGCCGTCGGTGATGATGAAGAGCTGCTTGTTCTCGCTCAAGCGCCGGCGCAGCAGCCGCCGAGCCAGCTGCAACCCCATGTGCAGGTTGGTGAAGTGCTGCGGAGCGCTGTCCAGCTTGTCGACGGGAACGCGCAGGCGCACCTGGTGGTCGTACATGGTCACCGGCTTGGGCATGGCCAGCGGCAAGAGCGGCTCGGGAATCTGTGCGGCGCCGGAATAAAAGCCCACCACGTCCAGGGTGTCCTGCGGAAAGCGCCCCCGCACCAAAGCCTGCATGGCCATGGCCACGCGCTTGGCGGCCAGGAACCGGCCATAGCGCATCATCGAGCCGGACATATCCAGCAGCACCACCGTGGAACAGGTAGTCGTGCCTTCATGCTGGTGCAGTTCGAAGTCGTGCTCGTCGAAGCGGATGCGTTTCCTGCCGGCCGGGCCGCGGCCCAGGCCGTGACGCCGCAGGGCATTGCTTAAGGTCTGGTGCAGCTCGATCTCCGAGACCGGGTCGCCATATTGGTAAGGCTTGGTGCCCTCGACGCGCTGCCCGCCCTGGCCGGGGGTCATGCGCTCGTGTCCTTCACGCTGGCCCTGGCGCAGATCGGCAAAGACCTCCATCAGGGCCCGCTGCTGCATGCGCTTGATGGCCTTGCTGGTCAGATGGGGTCGGCCGCGCCCGTCCTGCTCGATCATGCCCTCTTCCATCAACTGCCGCAGGGCCTCGGCCTGCTCGGGATCGTCAGAGTTCTTGAGCATCTGCTCGATGGCCTGCAGGGCTTTGGCGCCGTGCTGCATGATCAACTGCATGAGCTGATCAAAGCCAAAGAGCTTGTCGGGGCTGGGAAATTCCTGGCCGTCATAGGCGCCGTAGAAATATCGCATGACGTTGCTATTCTAGGGCCGTCGCTGGTGCGACCATTTGCCACACTCGGTAATTTTGACCGGGGGGTACCCAGCGGAGCTATCATCGGCTGAAGTTTTGGTGATGGGTGGTGTTAGCGGCGGACCAGCGACCCGGGAAGCAGGCGGCATGTCTAATCCGGAGCAACGCTCCAATTTCGTATTTCCGCGATGGACTAACTACCTGCGACCGGGGGTGGTTGCCGCTGTCGTGGGCGGCATGCTTTACCTGTCGGTATTGTTTGGAGTGGGGGCCTCGCCCAAGACCACGGCCGTGGGTTATGCCCCGATTCAGCCCGTGCCCTACAGCCATGCTCTGCACGTGGGGCAACTGGGTATCGACTGCCGCTATTGCCACAGCACCGTGGACAAGGCCGCCTTTGCCGCCATTCCTCCGACGCAGGTGTGCATGAACTGTCACCAGGGCATCAAGCCCGACAGTCCGCGGCTCCTGGCGGTCAAGGAAAGCTGGGCCACGGGCAAGCCGGTGCCATGGGTGAAAGTTCATGACCTGCCGGACTACGCGTATTTCAACCATGCCGCTCACGTGAACAAGGGCATCGGCTGTGTTTCCTGCCACGGCCGGGTGGACCGCATGGAGGTGGTGCGCCAGGAGCAGCCCTTGAGCATGTCCTGGTGCCTGGACTGCCACCGCAAACCCGAAGAGCACCTGCGGCCGTTGGACCAGATTACGAACATGAGCTGGCGGCCACCCGGCAACGACCAGAAGCGCATCGGCCTGGAACTTAAGAAGCAGTATGGCATCCGTGATGCCAGTTACATGACCGCCTGTTCGACCTGCCACCGCTGATATGGATAAACCCACCCCACAGACTGGTAAGCAGTATTGGCGGAGCCTGGAGGTTCTGGCCGAAACGCCGCAGGTGCGCCAGCTCATCGAGCAGGAGTTTGCCGGCTATGACCCGGCCGCCATCCAGTCGATGTCGCGGCGCGGCTTTATGAAGGTGATGGGGGCGTCGATGGCGTTGGCGGGACTGACGCTCAGTGGGTGCCGCCGCTGGCCGGAGCAGCGCCTGGCGCCTTACAGCGCAGCGCCGTCCAATCGCATTCCCGGCGTGCCCGAGCAGTATGCCACCGTCATGGACGTGGGCGGCGTGGCCATGGGCCTACTGGTCAGCAGCCACGATGGGCGCCCGGTGAAAGTGGAGGGCAACCCCAGCCATCCTTTCGCCCGCACGTTCGGGGGGAGACTGGGGGCGGCCGACGCGATGGCGCAGGCCAGCGTGCTGGAGCTGTACGACCCCGACCGCAGCCGGCAGGTAGTCCAACGGGATGGGCAGCAGAGCCAGTACAGCGACTGGGAAAAGTTCTCCGCCGCGGCCGCTGCGGCTTTTGCCACTTTGGGCAAGGCCCAGGGCCAGGGGCTGGCGATCCTCAGCGAAGCGTCCAGCAGCCCCAGCGTGGCCGACATGAAGCGCCGCCTGCTGGCGGCCATGCCGCAGGCCCAATGGTACGAATACGAGCCCATGAGCTCTGACAACCGCCGCCAGGGCACGCGGCAAGCCGCCGGCAGGGAATTGCGAGACATTCTGCACTTGACGGATGCGGACGTCGTCGTGCTGCTGGATGCCGATATTCTCGCCTCGCATCCGGCGCACTTGCGTTATGCGGCCGACTGGGCCGCTCGTCGGCGCCAGGCCGACCAGGGCAACATGAACCGCGTCTATATCGCCGAGTCGCGCTTCAGCGTCACGGGCATGGCGGCCGACCGGCGGCTGGCGCTGCGGCCGGCGCGGGTGATGGCATTGCTGGAGGCACTGGCCCAGCGGTTGGGAGCCGTGGGCGGGGAAGCCGTAAGCCTCAGCGATGAGGAGCGGAAGTTTGTCGATGCCTCGGTGGCCGACCTGCACGCTGCCGGCAAGAGGGCGGTCGTGGCGGTTGGAGAGCATCTGTCACCGCGGGCGCATGCCCTGGCGTATGCCATCAACTCGGCCTTGCATTCAGGCGCGGTGCGTTATGTGGCCGAGCCTGGGGTGGACCGACCGAGCCATGTTGCAGCGATCACCGAGCTGACCCGGCAGATGGCGCAGCGCCAGGTCAAAACGCTGCTGATCCTGGGTGGTAACCCCGCGTACGATGGCCCGGCGGACCTGGAATTTTCCAAGGCCCTGGGGACGGTGCCCCTGAGCATTCACCTAAGCCACTATGACAACGAGACTTCGGCGCTATGCCGCTGGCATCTGCCGCGGGCCCATTACCTGGAGTGCTGGGGGGATGGCCGAGCCTGGGACCTGACGCCCAGCGTGGCTCAGCCGTTGATTCAGCCGTTATTTGGCGGCAAATCGGTCATCGAGCTGCTGGCGCTGCTGATGGGCGAGGCGCTGGATGGTGAGCAGATCGTGCGGCGCACCTGGCAGTCCATCCTGGCCAAGGATGATTTTGAGAAGGCCTGGCGGCGGGTGCTGCACGATGGAGTGCTGCGCGAGGCGGCCGGTGCCTATGTGCAGCCGCAGGCGGTTCAGCAGTCGCCGACCCGGTCGGCAGCATCGAGCCTAGCGGGCTTCGACCTGCGTTTTGCGGCCGACTATCGCACCTATGACGGGCGGTGGGCCAACAATGGCTGGCTCCAGGAATTGCCTGATCCGCTGACCAAGCTGACATGGGACAATGCGGCCTTGCTGGCCCCGGCCGATGCGCAGTCGCTGGGCGTGAGCCAGGGCGATTTGCTGCGCATCAGCGTGGGCGGGCGGAGCATCGACATTGCCGCCTGCCTGCTGCCGGGTCAGCCCGCGGGCGTGATTACCCTGCCGCTGGGCTATGGCCGCTGGGCCAGTGGCAGCGTGGGCACCAAGGTCGGCGTCAACACTTACCCGTTGCGCACCGGCCAGGACATGCACTACGTCGGCGGGGCTACGGTCAAGCGGACCGGACGCGTGTATCCGCTGGCACTGACCCAGGACCATCACCTGCTTAACGACGTGGGCAAACAGGCTCGCGATGCCCGCATCGGCTCCAAGGGGCAGAGCGGCCTGATCATTCGCGAAACGACGCTGGACCAGTACAAGGCCGATCCGAAGTTTGCCCATCGTGACGTGCATGGCGGCGTGCACTTGCAGCTCTTTGAGCCGCCGCGAAAGTTCAACGATCCGCACGCCTGGGGCATGGCCATCGACATGAGCAGTTGCATCGGGTGCAGCGGCTGCGTGGTGGCCTGCCAGGCCGAGAACAACGTGCCGGTGGTGGGCAAGGACCAGGTGCTGGCCGGGCGCGAGATGCACTGGCTGCGCGTGGATCGCTATTTCAAGGGCGAGCCGGCCGATCCGGCGGTAGTCAACCAGGTCATGCTCTGCCAGCACTGCGAGACCGCGCCGTGCGAGCAGGTCTGCCCGGTGGCGGCTACGGTGCACGACACCGAAGGCCTGAACACCATGGTCTATAACCGCTGCATCGGGACGCGCTACTGCTCGAACAACTGTCCCTACAAGGTTCGGCGCTTCAATTATTTTGACTTCCACGCCAAGGACCCGCGCGGCGGGGCCAAGCCCTGGCCGGGGCTGCCCGACACGCAGCAGCGCCAGGCGATCGACCAGATCAAACAGATGGTCTTTAACCCCGAGGTGACCGTGCGCATGCGCGGGGTCATGGAGAAATGCACCTACTGCGTTCAGCGCATCCGCGCTGCGACCTCGGAGCGGCGGATCGCCGGTCAGAAGCTGATGGATGGTGACGTGGTGACGGCCTGCCAGCAGGCCTGCCCGACGCAGGCGATCGTGTTTGGCGACTTGAACGATCCCAACTCGGCGGTGTCGCAGTTGCACCGCAATCAGCGCGCCTATGGCGTGCTGGAGGAACTGAATACCCAGCCGCGGACCAAGTATTTGGCGCGGATTACCAACCCGGACCCCGGTAGCGCGCCGGCCCCCAAGCCGGGCAAGGACCATGGCGGACACTGATGGCGACCGTTGACACAGTCTCGCAGCAGGTCGATCGGGTGGACAACACCACCGACGATCCGACGGTGCGTGCCCCGCTGGTGCTGGGGGGCAAGGATTTCACCGCCGTCACCGAGACGGTGGCCTCCATCGCCCAGCGCAAGCCGCCGCTGGCGTGGTATATCGCCTTTGGCATCTCGCTGGCTTTGCTGGGGTTGCTGGGCGCATGCCTGGCGTACCTGGTGAGCACCGGCGTGGGCGTGTGGGGCAACAACCAGCCGGTGGCTTGGGCCTTTGATATCGTCAACTTTGTCTTCTGGGTGGGCATTGGCCACGCCGGCACGCTGATCTCGGCCATCCTGTTCCTGCTGCGCCAGAACTGGCGCACGAGCATCAACCGTTTTGCCGAGGCGATGACCATCTTTGCGGTGGTCTGCGCGGGGCTGTTCCCGGCCATTCACGTTGGCAGGCCGTGGCTGGCGTACTGGCTGTTTCCCATTCCCAATCAGATGGGCATGTGGCCGCAGTTCCGCTCGCCGCTGCTGTGGGACGTTTTTGCCGTGAGCACCTATGCGACGGTGTCGCTGCTGTTCTGGTATGTCGGGATGCTGCCGGATCTGGCCACGTTGCGGGACCGGGCGGTGGGGAAGGTTCGGCAAATTGTCTATGGTGTTTTGGCCCTGGGATGGAATGGCTCATCACGGCATTGGCACCGCTTTGAGAGGGCCTATTTGCTGCTGGCGGCCCTGGCGACTCCGCTGGTCCTGAGTGTGCACTCGGTGGTGAGCTTTGACTTTGCCACCAGCCAGGTGGCCGGCTGGCATACGACGCTCTTCCCGCCGTATTTCGTGGCCGGGGCCGTGTTCGGCGGCTTTGCCATGGTGATTACCCTGGCGGTGCCGGCTCGGCAGCTCTTTGGACTGAAGGACCTGATTACCCTGCGTCACCTGGAAAACATGTGCAAGGTGCTGCTGGGGACCGGGCTGATCGTGGCCTATGCCTACGGCACCGAGCTGTTTATCGCCTGGTATAGCGGTGCGCACTATGAGCGCTTTGCCTTCATCAACCGGTTCCGCGGGCCCATGGCCTGGAGCGCCTGGCTGATGGTGCTGTGCAACGTGGTGGCGCCGCAGCTGCTGTGGTTCAAGAAAGCGCGGACCAACGTCTGGGTGATGCTGGTGGTGGCCATGTTTGTCAACGTGGGGATGTGGTTCGAGCGCTTCGTCATCATCGTCACGTCCCTGACGCGCGACTATCTGCCTTCGAGCTGGGGCGGCTACAGCCCCACCTGGGTGGACCTGGGCATGCTGGCCGGCAGCTTTGGACTGTTCTTTACGTTGTTCCTGTTGTTCCTGCGTTTCGGGCCGGTGGTGGCCATGGCGGAGGTCAAGACCGTCATGCCCCAGGCGCACCTCAAGCATCCCACCACGGCGGACGAGCGCAAGTTCGACTACCAGCCCGACGAGCACCATCACCACCGACCGGCGCGGGGAGGACACCCATGAGTGCTCCGTCTTATCCGGCTGCCGGCGCGGTTCCCGCTCCCCGTGTGCTGGTGGGCCTGCTGGCCGAATTCGAGGATGTGGATGGCGTGGTCAGCGCGGCCAAGTGCGTGCGCGATGCCGGCTTTCAGCGATGGGACGTGCATAGCCCGTTTCCCATTCACGGCATCGACCGTGCCATGGGCATCCGGGCCACGGTTCTGCCGTGGCTGGTGCTGGGCGGCGGCGTGGCCGGCGTCAGCGCCGGGCTGCTGGTTGCGTGGTACGCCAATGCGTTTGATTACCCGCTCTATGTCAGCGGCAAACCGCTGATGAGTCTGCCGGCGTTCATCCCGGTGATTTTTGAGCTGGGCGTGCTGCTGGCGGCGTTGACGGCGGTATTCGGTATGCTGGGTCTGAATCGCCTGCCCATGCTGCACAATCCGCTGTTTCACAGCGAGCGCTTCCGGCGCGTTACCAACGACCGGTTCTTTATTGTCATCGAAGCCACCGATCCGCTGTTTGCTGAGCCGGCCGTGGCCGAGCTGCTGCTGTCGGCCGGCGCGGTTCATGTGGAGCGCATGGAGACCGAGGAAGATTAGCGCCCGCGGAAACTGGAGATCGGGAACGTGAATTCGGATCCTCAAAAGGTTCGCAAGCGTGGCATGCCCTTCTGGATGAAGGCGGGCATTCTTATCGCGGTGGTCGCCAGTTGGATTCCGCTGGCTTTGATCGCGCTGGGACGGGCCTCCACCGCCACGTCGCCGCGGGTGCAGCTCATGCAGGACATGGGCAAGCAGCCTAAGTATCGGCCTCAGCGGGCCAGTGAGCTGTTTGCCGACGGCCGGGCCATGCGCCCCAAAATCGCCGGCACGGTGGCGCGCGGCCAGCTTGAGGAGGACGACCACTATGAGCGCGGCTTTCGGCTGGCGGCCGATGCGGCCGGCGGGGCTATGAAGCCGCAGTATTTCACCGATCTGCCGCCGCGGCTTACGGCTAATCCGGTGCAGCTTAGTGCGCTGCTGGTCCGCGGCCAGGAGCGCTACAATATCTTCTGTGCAACCTGCCACGGGCTGGATGGTTTTGGCAAGGGTCCGGTCAACCAGCGTGCCATCGAGCTGGCCGAGCCGCGCTGGGTGCCGGCCAAATCGTTGCACGATGCCGATGTGCGGGCTCGTGCGGCCGGACACTTGTACAACACGATCAACAACGGCATCCGCACCATGCCGCCCTATGGTGCCCAGATCGCCGTGGAGGATCGCTGGGCCATCGTCGCCTATATGCGGGCTTTGCAGTTGAGCCAGAGCGCCCCGGCGGTGCTGGTACCGCCGCAGAAGCTGGAGTCAGCCCGTTAGGAGCCAAGCGTGTCGGACGTGACAGCACAGATCGTCAATGACCGGGTTGCCCTGCCGGCCGAGCAGGGCGCCGGCTATGCGCGGGCAGCGGCGGCGGCGGTGCTGGGACTGGGCGGCGCGGCCGTGGTCAGCAGCCTGGGGCAGGATTCGCTGCTGCGCTTCTGGCTGGCTTATCTGCTGGGGCTGAGCTTTTTCCTGAGCATCGCGGTGGGCGGGCTGTTTTTTGTCCTGCTGCATCACCTCACGCGGGCCGGCTGGAGCGTCAACGTGCGCCGGATCGCCGAGGCCATCGCAGCCACGCTGCCGGTGCTGGGGCTGGTGACACTGCCGCTGCTGGCGATGGTGGCTTTGAACAAGGGCGTACCCTATTCCTGGGCGCAAAGCGCCGACCATCTGCACGGGCCGGTGGCAGCCAAGCGGGCGTACCTCAATGCGCCCTTCTTCATCGTGCGGGTGCTGGGTTACATGGCGATCTGGGCAGCCTTGGCCTGGTGGTATTGGCGGCAGTCCACTGGGCAGGACCGCAGCGGCGACCCACGCTTGACCCGTCGCATGCAGTCGGCCAGCGCCTTGAGCATGGTGGTGCTGGCGTTGACGCTGACGTTGGGGAGTTTTGATCTGCTGATGAGCCTTGATCCGCACTGGTTCAGCACCATCTTCGGCGTCTACGTATTCAGCGGCAGTGCGGTGGCCATTTTCGCGGCGATGGTCGTGCTGCTGGCCTTGCTGCAGAAGCGCGGCTACATGGCGCGGGGCATCACGGTGGAGCATTATCACGACCTGGGCAAGTTCCTGTTCGCCTTCGTCTTCTTCTGGGGCTACATTGCCTTCAGCCAGTTCATGTTGATCTGGTACGCCAACATCCCCGAGGAGACGGCCTGGTTCGTTCGCCGCGGCGCCACCAGCGCGGCCCATCAGCAGAACGCATGGACGGCCGTCAGCCTGCTGCTGCTGTTTGGACATTTGCTGATTCCATTTGCGGCGCTGCTGTCGCGCTCGGCCAAACGACGCAAGGGCGTGCTGGTGTTCTGGGCGGTGTGGATGCTGGTGTTTCACTGGCTGGACCTGGCGTGGCTGATCATGCCCACAGCCAGCGGTTTCCGCCTGGGCGTTGTGGAGGTCCTGGCAACGCTGGGGATCGGCGGCGTGTTTGCCGCGGCTTTGCTGCGGAACCTGGCGGCCCACAGCCTGCGGCCTCTGCGCGACCCGCGCGTGGAGGAATCGCTGGCCTATGAGAATGTGTAGAGGTGCGGCATGGCAATGAAAAACGAGGTTAACGTGCCGCTGATCGTGGTGATTGGCGTGGTGTCGGCCTTCGTGCTGGCGGCCTGCATCATCAGCTTGCAGGCCTGGTACGTGAGCATGGAGCGCCAGCAGGTCGCGCAATATGACGACGCGGTGTTTCCTTCGCTGGCGACGCTCCTCGCCGACCAGCAGGCCCATCTCAACGGCTATCGCTGGATCAACCGCGACCAGCAACTGGTGAGCCTGCCTATTGAAGAGGCCATGAAGATGGTGGCCCAGAATCAGGGGCGGCTGCCGGCCACCCGGCCGGGAGGTGGATCGTGAGAGCCCATGTAAAACGGTTCTATGGGTCTGGTTTACTGGTGACGCTGCTGCTGATGGTGTGTTCCGTCTCCGGCGCGCAGGCGCCCGCGACGGCACCCTCCATGCCCGAGGCCCTGGCCGGGGTGGGTGTGACCGAACACCCTGGCCAGCCGCTGCCGCTGGATCTGAACTTCACCGACGAGCTAGGACAGGGCGTGACCTTGCGGCAGTATTTCCGTTCCGGCCGGCCGGTAATCCTGCAACTGGGTTACTATCGCTGCCCCATGCTTTGCGGGCTGATCTCCAAGGGCCTGGCCGAGTCGCTTAAGGGCCTGGACCTGAAGATGGGCAAGGACTTCGAGGCCGTCAGCATCAGCTTCGACCCGGCGGAGACGCCCAAGCTGGCGGCGGCCAAAAAGCAGACCTATCTGGAGGAACTGAACCGACCCGATGAAGCCGGGGGCTGGCATTTTCTGGTGGGTTCACCGGGCAGCATTCGCAAGATCACCCAGGCCGTGGGCTTCGAATACCGCTGGGTGGAGTCGCAGAAACAGTATTCGCATCCGGCGGTGTTGGTGGTGCTCACGCCGGATGGGCGCATTTCGCGCTATCTGTACGGTGTGAATTTCCCGGCCAAGACGCTGCGGCTGTCGCTGGTCGAGGCCTCGGAAAACAAGATCGGCACCACCATGGACCGGGTGATGCTGTTTTGCTTTAACTATGATCCGAACACCGGCCGGTATGCTTTGGCGGCGCGCAATCTGATGCGCCTGGGCGGCGTGTTGACGGTGGCGATCCTGGGGTTGGTGCTGGTGCGGCTGTTCGTGCGCGAAGCGCGCAGCCGCCGCGCTGCTGCGGGAAAATAAGATGTGGCGAGTGCTGGCCAATTCCTTCTGGATGCCCGAGCGTGCCTCCACGCACGCCGAGACGGTAGATCCGCTGTTCTATTTCATCCTGGGACTGTGCATCTTCTTCACGGCGCTGATCGTGACGCTGCTGGTGGTGTTCGTGCTCCGCTACCGCCACCGCGCCGGCCACCAGCAGCAGCCCTCGCCCAGCCACAGCACGCGGCTGGAGCTGACCTGGAGCATCATCCCCACCATCCTGGTGCTGATCATCTTCTACTACGGTTTTCGCGGCTATCTGCGCATGTCGGTGGTGCCGCCCAACGCCTACCGCATCGATGTGACGGCGCGGATGTGGAACTGGCAGTTCACGTACCCCAACGGCTACAGCGACGGCACGCTCCATATCCCGGTGGATACGCCCATCCTCCTGGTCATGCGCTCGGAGGACGTGATCCACAGCCTGTACGTGCCGGCCTTTCGCGTGAAGCGCGACGCGGTGCCGGGGCGCTACAACCGCTTCTGGTTCCAGGCGCGCCAGACCGGCACCTTTGACGTTTACTGCGCCGAGTACTGCGGCACCAATCACTCGCAGATGCTGACCAAGGTCGTGGTCCACGACCCCACGGATTTCCAGAAGTGGCTGGTCGAGGCCGCCGAGGCCGAGAATCGCCTGGATCCGGTGGCGGCGGGGCGCAAGCTCTTCGAGGGACGGGGCTGCACGCAATGCCACAGCTCCGGGACCACCAAGCTGATCGGCCCTGGGTTACAGGATGTCTTTGGCTCGCAGGTGCGCCTGGCCGATGGCTCGACGGTCTTGGCCGAGGACAACTACATCCGCGATTCGATTCTTCATCCACAGAAGCAGATTGTGGCCGGCTATGGAGGGGAGATGCCTTCCTATGCCGGCAGCCTCACGGACCGGCAGATTGACGCGATCATCTGGTACATGAAATCGATCAGCAAGCACCACCAGAGCCCGCTGCCCAGTCCGGCGGCCACCGCCCCGACCACGCAGTCGGTGCCGGCTACGGTCCCGCGGCCCTAGGATTGGTGTCGGCTTTCGTGGCCGATGCAGGAGACGCCTGATGAGTACGACACAAGCCAGCGCGGCGGCGGCAGGTCCTGATGAACCGGCCGCGGACAACTATCTCACGCACCGGCGCGGCGTGCGCTCGTGGCTGCTGACGTTGGACCACAAGCGCATCGCCGTCATGTACATGGTGGCGATCCTGGGGGCGTTTTTGCTGGGCGGCATCTTTGCGGTGCTGGTCCGCACGGAACTGCTGACCCCCAAGCCGGTGTTCCTGGGCAATGCCGCCCGCGAATGGGACTTGTATAACCACCTGTTCACGCTGCACGGCGCGGTGATGGTCTTCATGTTCGTCATCCCCGGAATCCCGGCGATCATGGGCAACTTCGTGCTGCCCATGATGCTGGGCGCCAAGGATGTGGCCTTCCCGCGACTGAACCTCTTGAGCTTTCATCTGTACGCTTTGGGCGGATTGTTCTTCGTTTATGTGCTGCTCGGGGGCGTGCTGCAGGCGGCCTTTGGCATTCATCTGCCGGGGGGCTTTGGGCTGGATACGGGCTGGACCTTCTACACGCCCTACAGCACAGGCAAGAGCATCACCGGCGTGATTCCCGCCACGATGGGTGCGTTTATCATGGGGTTCAGCTCCATCCTGACGGGCGTGAACTTCGTGGCCTCCATCCACATGCTGCGGCCGCGGGGCATGACCTGGTTCCGCATGCCGCTGTTTCTCTGGGGTTTGTATGCCACCAGCATCATTCAGATCCTGGCTACGCCGGTGCTGGGGATCACCCTGCTGCTGCTGCTGGCCGAGCGGGCTTTGGGCGTGGGCATCTTTGATCCGGCGCTGGGCGGCGACCCGGTGCTGTTCCAGCATTTCTTCTGGTTCTATTCGCACCCGGCGGTGTACATCATGATCCTGCCGGCCATGGGCGTGATGAGCGAGCTGGTGCCCACGTTTGCCCGCAAGCACATCTTCGGCTACCGGTTCATCGCCTACTCGTCCATCGCCATTGCGCTGCTGAGCTTCCTGGTCTGGGGACACCACATGTTCGTGTCCGGCCAATCGCCGCTGGCCAACGCGATCTTTTCGCTGCTGACGTTCAGTGTCTCGATTCCCTCGGCCATCAAGGTCTTCAACTGGCTGGCCACGCTTTATAAGGGCGATATCCGGCTGCAGACGCCGATGCTGTATGCGCTGGGGTTCCTGGTGCTCTTCACGGTGGGGGGGCTGACCGGCTTGTTCCTGGGGGCCCTGGCCACCAACGTGCCGCTTCATGATACGTATTTCATCGTGGCCCATTTCCATTACGTGATGATGGGCAGTGTTTTGTTTGCCTTCCTGGGCGGGATGTACTACTGGTGGCCGAAGTTCTTCGGCAAGATGGTGGACGACCGCTGGGGACGCATTGCGGCGCTGGTGGTCTTTGTGGGCTTTAACCTGACGTTCTTCGTGCAATTCGTGGCCGGTTCGCAGGGCATGCCGCGGCGCTATGCCAGCTATCCGGAGAAGTACCGCATCTATCATGTGATCTCGTCCATCGGCGCTTATCTGATGGCGGTGGGGCTGGTGATGGTGGCGCTGAACTGGTGGCACTCCTTGCGGCGCGGCCGGCCGGCGCCGGCCAACCCCTGGGGCAGTAACACCTTGGAATGGCGCACCAGTTCGCCGCCTCCGCATGACAATTTTGCCAAGGCTCCGGAGGCGGACGACCCCTATGACGTCAGCGCCTGGCGCTTTGACCAGGCGAGCGGAGGCTGGGTGCATGAGCCGGCGCAGCGCGGCTTTGACGTGGTGGTGCCGCCCACCAAGGCCTGAGGCAGCAACATGAGCCAGACGACTCCGGTGACCGACCCGCACGACCATCCGCCGCATCTGGCGCATCATTACGATACGCCCCAGCAGCAGATGGCCTCGGGCAAGCTGGGGATGTGGGTGTTTTTGGGGACCGAAGTGCTGATGTTCGGCGGGCTTTTTGTGGCCTATGCCGTGTACCGGCACAACCACCCGGAAGTCTTTGAGTACGCGGCCGAGAAGTACCTCAACAAGATCTGGGGTGGCATCAATACGCTGGTGCTGATCACCAGCAGCCTGACCATGGCCTGGGCGGTGCGCTGCTCGCAGCTTGGCCAGAAGCGCGCGATGGTGACGCTGCTGGGGCTGACGCTGCTGGGGGGCGTGGCCTTCATGGGGATCAAGGCCGTCGAATATCACGACAAGTGGAAGCACCATGTGTTCGTCGGGCCCACCAATATCTACCGCCAGGCGCAAAGTCCGGCCCAGGGCGAGTCCACCGCCTCCGCAAAGCCTGCGGCGCCGGCGGCCGACTCAGCGCGGCTGAAACAGGAGGATCCCAACATCGGTACCAGCGATGAGCCCCGGCTGAGGCCGCTGGCGGCGCCGCCGCCGGGCCTGGCGCCCGCGGCCAAGCAGCGCGGCGGGGCTGAAGTCCACGACCCCCAGCGCAACCAGCGCCTCCTGGTCAGCACCTTCTTCAGCATCTATTTCCTCATGACCGGCCTGCATGGCCTGCACGTGCTGGTGGGCATGGGGCTGATCAGCTGGATCCTGGTGCGCGGATTGCGCGGAGCGTTTTCGCCGCAGTATTTCACGCCCGTGGACCTGGTGGGCTTGTATTGGCATCTGGTCGACTTGATCTGGATTTTCCTGTTTCCGCTGCTCTACCTGATTCACTAGCCAGGGTGCGACGATGACCGACCCCAACACTGCCGTTCAGACCGCGGACCACGTGCACGTGGTGCCGCCGCGCGTGCTGCTGAATGTCTTTGCGGGCCTGCTGGTGCTGACGGTGCTCACCGTGGCCGCCACCTATGTCAACCTGGGAGCGGCGAACATCTGGCTGGCCTTGGGCATTGCCCTGGCCAAGGCGGCCCTGGTGGCGCTGTATTTCATGCACCTTCGCTACGATAGTCCCTTTAACGCGGTGGTGCTGCTGTGCGCTCTGCTCTTTGTGGCGCTGTTCGTAGGCGCGGCGGTGATAGACAGCCACCAGTATCGCGTGGAATTTGAGCCGCCGCCGGTCACCGGGACGCCCTGACGATGCTGAGCTTTGTGGACCCATCACCCGACCCTGCCAGCGGCGCCGAAGCCCGCGGGGCCATGGGCATGCGCCTGTTTCTGCTGGCCTTGGGCATCCTTTTCGCCGCCAGCATGCTGGGGTATGTGCTGATCCGCTTTTCGCCGCGCAGCCCGGCCGCTGGGACTCTTCATCTGCCGCCGCTGCTGCTGCTGAGCACGATGCTGATGTTGGCATCGAGTTTCACCATGCAGCGGGCGCTGGCGGCCGGCCGGCGAGCCGATACGGCCGCGCTGCGCCGGTCGATGCTGATGACGCTGGTGTTGGCGGGGGCGTTTATCCTCGTGCAGACGCCGGCGCTGCTGTCGCTGCTGGGTCAGCATCAGAAGTTCAGGGGCTCCGGGCTGGGGCTTTACGGCCTGATCTTCTTCCTGATCCTGCTGCACGCGCTGCACGTGGCCGGCGGGATCGTGGCTTTGGTGCGAGCCGCGGCTGGCGCTTGGGGCGGGCCGGCAGTGCATAACCAGCCGGCCTTGCGCTACGCAAGCATGTACTGGCACTTCTTGGATGGGGTGTGGCTGGCACTGTTCGCGGTGCTGTGGCTGAGCCGATAGCGGGGCCCGTTGCAAGACCAAGGCGTGAGGTTGTACGGGCGGACGGGGCGGCGGCCTGGGCTTTTCAGCTGCCCGGTGTCCAGGTCAAAACCGGCTTGCGGGCGGCGGCCACTTCATCCAGGCGGCGCACCACCTGATGCTGCGGGGCGGCCTTCAGCGGGTGGATGTCGGTGGCGCTCTGGGCGGCAATGTCCAACAAAGCATCCGCGAAGCGGTCCAGCGTGGCCTTGCTCTCGGTTTCGGTGGGCTCAATCATCAGGCAGTCGTGCACCGGCCAGTGGACGGTGGGGGGATGAAAGCCCCGGTCAATGAGGCTCTTGGCGATGTCCATGATCGTCACGCCGCGATCCAGGATCTGCCGCGGTACGGTGATGAACTCATGGGCGCAGGGCAGGGCGGCCATCGGCTGGCCCGCCGGCGGACCAAAGGGCAGTGGGTACACGTCCTTGATGCGCTGGGCGATGTAGTTGGCGGCCAGGACCGCCGTCTCCGAAATATTGCGCAGCCCGGCCGCCCCTGCAGCGCGGATGTAGGTATAGGCCCGCACCAGCACGCCGATCTGGCCCCAGAAACTGCGCACCTTGCCCACGGATCGCGGGCGGTCAAAGTCCCACAGGTATTTGCCTTCGCGCTGGATGACCTGCGGCACCGGCAGGTAGGGCGCCAGCTCTTTGCGTACCGCGATGGGGCCGGCGCCGGGTCCTCCGCAGCCGTGCGGGGTGGAGAAGGTCTTGTGGGTGTTGTAGTGCATCACGTCCACGCCAAAGTCGCCCGGCCGCGCCACACCCAGGATGGCGTTCATGTTCGCGCCGTCCAGGTAGAGGAACGCGCCGGCGTCGTGGACCATCTGAGCGATGCGGCTGATCTGGTGATCAAAGCGGCCGACCGTGTTGGGGTTGGTCATCATCACGGCCAGCACATCGTCCCCCAGGTGGGCGGCCAGGTCTTCCAGGTCGATCAATCCATCCGGGCGCGACTTCACCGTGACCACGCCCGCGCCGCACATGGCACAACTGGCGGGGTTGGTGCCGTGGGCAGTGTCCGGCGCCAGCACGCGGTGTCGGCGGGTGTCGTTACGATCGCGGAAATACGCGCGGATGACCTTCAGGGCTGTCCACTCGCCATGGGCCCCGGCACAGGGCTGAAGACAGACCTCATCCAGGCCCGCGATTTCCTGCAGAAACAGCCGTAACTGATAGAGCAGTTCCAGGGTGCCCTGGCAGGTTGCCGGATCCTGCATGGGGTGCAGGTTAGCAAAGCCATCCAGCGCCGCCGCCCATTCATTGACCTTGGGGTTGTACTTCATCGTACACGAGCCCAGGGGATAAAAGTTGGCGTCGACGGAAAAATTGCGCGCTGACAGGTGCGTATAGTGCCGAACCAAATCCAACTGCCCGACCTCCGGCAATCCGGTCTCCGTGAACGAGACAAACGTCGGGTCCAGTTCAGCGCGCGGCACATCGTCGGCCGGTAAATCCACCGCCTGGGCGCCAGGCGTGGAGATCTCAAAAAGCAGCTTTGGGCCGTCGGGGGTCATAGCCATGGTCCTACGCGGGCACGCTTCGCATGCCCGGCGCTCCTATGCCAGGTTCGCTACCAGCCGGTCAATCTCCATCTTGGTGCGCTTTTCGGTCACGGCCACCAGCAGACAGTCGGCCAATTCCGGATAGTCCTGCTGCACGGCATAGCCGCCCGTGATGCCGGCCGCGTCCAGCTTCGCCAGCACCTGATGCACCGGCTTCTTGAGTTGAATCAGGACCTCGTTGAAAAACGGCTGGCTGGGGTAGCGCAAGCAGATGCCGCGGCTGTTGAGCTGCTGGGCCAGGTAATTGGCTTTGTCAAAGCACAACTGGGCGACCTGGCGCAGGCCGCGCGGACCCATCGCCGCCAGGTACATCGCCGCCCGCAAGGCCATCAGACCCTGGTTGGTGCAGACATTACTGGTGGCTTTCTCGCGGCGGATATGCTGCTCGCGTGTTTGCAGCGTCAGGCAGTAAGCGCGCTTGCCTTCGGCGTCCACGGTCTGGCCCACCAGGCGCCCGGGCATCTTGCGCGTAAACTGCTGCTTGCACGCAAACAGCCCCAGGTAGGGACCGCCGAACTGCAAGGGGATCCCCAGGCTCTGGCCTTCGGCCACGGCCACGTCCACGTCCATCTCGCCGGGGTGCTTGATCAATCCAAGGCTGACCGGGTTGAAAACCTGGATGCTCAGGCTGCTGTTGGCATGGGCGAATTTGGTCACCGTATCCACGCGCTCCAGCAGCCCCAGGAAGTTGGGCGACTGCACGACCACGGCGGCCGTATCCTCGTCCAGCGCATCTTCCAGGTGCTGGGTGTCGGTGATGCCATTCTTGAGCGGAATCTCGCTGTAGACCGTGGGCAGGTCCGACAAGTAGGTTTGCAGTACCTGCCGATAGTGCGGATGCACCCCCTGGCTGACCAGCACGCTGCGCTTGGCGGTGGCATTGACGGCCATCAGCACCGCCTCGGCCAAGGCGGTGGCGCCCTCGTAAAGCGAGGCGTTGGCCACCTCCATGCCCGTGAGCTGGCAGATCATCGTCTGAAACTCAAAGAACGCCTGCAGCGATCCCTGCGAGGCCTCGGCCTGGTAGGGGGTATAGGCCGTCAGAAATTCCCCGCGTGAAACAAGCTGGTCGACCAGGGCGGGAACGAAATGGTCATAGGCGCCAGCGCCCAGGAAGCACACCTTCTGGCTGACCGTTTGATTCCGGGCGGCCAGTTGCTGCAGCTCGGCCCGCAGCGAATGCTCGTCCAGACCCGCCGGCAGCGCCAAGCCGCGCTTCAGGCGCAACTCGGGCGGCACCTGGCGCAGCAGGTCCTCCATATCGGCCGCCCCCACAGCCTTAAGCATCTCCTGGCGCTGCCTGGTTGTGATCTGGATGTAATCCATAGCCGAGAGTTACTACACCTGGTCCGCCAGGATCATGGCGAAGCCACCTTCCTCCGATATTCCTCAGCCGACAACAGTTTACTGACTTGTTGCGGATCGGTCACCTTCACTTTGATCAGCCAGGCACTCTGGTAGGGGTCCTTGTTGACCAGCCCGGGGTTGTCGCGCACGGCGTCGTTGACCGCCTGCACGGTTCCATCGATACCGCACATCAGGTCAGACGTGGCCTTGACCGACTCAATCTCGCCAAAGGGCTGGCCGGCCGCCACCGACTCGCCCGATGCGGGCAGGTCCACAAAGGTGATGTCGGTCAGCTCATCGGCGGCAAACTGGGTGATGCCGATGGTAACGGTGTCTGCCTCGACCTTGTGCCATTCATGGGTGGGCAGATAGCGACGATCATCAGGCGGGGCCATGGTTCCTCCTTCAAGACCAGTCAGGCCGACACCGGCTGCTGGCGAACGTAAAACGGCAATTTCACTATCGTAGCACTGACAACCTCGGAGCCTGCATCCACGCCCAGCATTGTGCCAAGCGCCGACCGGCCGGTGTCCACATACGCCATTGCAATACTCTTCTGCACCGTGGGCCCCAGGGTGCCGCTGGTGACCTGGCCGACGATAGCGCCGTCCGCCGTGACCTTGGCGCCCTGCCGGGCGATGCGCCGGCCGCTTAGTTCCAGGCCCACCAGTTTACGCGCTGGCCCCTGCTGCGCCACAGCGCGCAGCGCCTGGGCGCCGACAAAATCCTTGCCAAGGTCCACCGCCCAGCCCAGCCCCGCCGACAAGGGATCGATCTCTTCGGCCAGTTCATGTCCATAGAGCGGCAGGCCCGCTTCCAGGCGTAAGGTATCGCGGGCACCCAGACCCGCGGGTTTGACCGTGGCCTGGGGGTCACTGAGTCGCCCGCCCAACATTTTGACCGCCAGCCCCGCCATCCGCGCCGGCAGGATCACTTCCACGCCGTCCTCGCCGCTGTAGCCCGTGCGCGAGACGATGAACTTGATCAGCATGACGCTGACCGTCTGGAAGTGGTAGCGCTTCAGGCTGGCCACGTCGATGGGCAGCGACTGGGCCAGCCGGTCGATGACCTTGGGCCCTTGCAGGGCAACCATGGCGGTGGCCTCGGTCTGGTCGCTGATGTCCAGGTCCAGGCTATGCTGGCGGCGCAGATCGGTCAGGTGATGCAGGATCTTCTGGCGATTGGCGGCGTTGCAAACCACCAGCCAGCGCTTGGTGTCGCGATAGACGATCACATCATCCAGCACGCCGCCGCTGGTGTTACACACCAGGCTATAGCGGCACTGGCCGACTTCCTGCTGGCCGATGCCGCGCGTCATCGCCATTTCCAGCAGGCGCACGCTATCGGCGCCCATCACCTGAAGCCGGCCCATGTGCGAGACGTCAAACAGCGAGCCGCTTTGCCGTGTCTGCTGGTGTTCCTCGGCAATGCCGCGATACAGCAGCGGCATCTCCCACCCGGCGTAATCAACCATTCGGGCCCCGGCCGAAACGTGAAAGTCGTGAAACGCGGTTCTCTTGAGCATGGGGTGCCGAACAGTAGCCACGCTGTACGAAACCGTCAAGAAACGCTTTTTCGCAAAGCGCCTGGGCCGCGGGCGTCGGTGGTTTGCCTTTTGGCCATGCCCTTCGTATCGTGTCGCCCGCGAATCCATCCCCGGGAAGGCTATGAGCCAAACCACGCCGCAACGTCAAAACTGGGGCACACGCCTGGGAGTCATCCTGGCCGTCACCGGATCGGCCGTCGGGCTGGGAAATTTCCTGCGTTTTCCGGGCCTGGCCGCCAAGTATGAAGGCGGCGCCTTCATGATCCCCTACTTCATCGCCTTTTTCCTGCTGGGCCTGCCGCTGGCCTGGTGCGAGTGGGCGATGGGCCGCCTGGGGGGCTGGCGCGGCTTCAACTCGGCCCCCGGCATTTATCGCAGCATCTGGCGCAGCGCGGCCGCCCCTTATTTCGGCGTGCTGGCCATGCTGATTCCCGTCGTCATCTACATGTACTATGTCCTCATCGAGGCCTGGTGCCTGGGTTACGCCTGGAACATGGCCACCGGCAAGCTGGCCCTGGGCTCGGTGGACGCCAGCCAGTACGGCCGGTTCTTCACCCGCTTCGTCGGCGCCCACGAAAACGGCCTGACTAGCGGCATCGCCGGGCTGTTTGTCATCGTCTGTTTCGTGCTCAACTTTGCCCTCATTTACCGAGGCTTGGTGGCTGGTATCGAATGGTTCAATCGCTGGGCCATGCCCACGCTGATTTTCTGTGGCCTGATCGTCCTGGTGCGTGTGCTGACGCTCCATACGCCCGACCCCAGCCGGCCCGAGCTGAACCTGTCGGCCGGCCTGGGGTTCATGTGGAATCCGCACACGCAGCAGGTGGGCCTGTGGCACGCCCTGGGCAACGGGCAGATGTGGCTGGAGGCGGCCGGACAGATCTTCTTCTCGCTGTCGGTGGGCTTTGGCATCATCGTCAACTATGCCAGCTATGTGCGCGAGGATGACGACATTGCCCTCTCGGCTTTGACCAGTTGTGCCGGCAACGAGTTCTGTGAAGTGGCCCTGGGGGGCATGATTACCATCCCTGCCGCCTTCATGTTCCTGGGGCCCGCCGGTGCCGGCGGTTCCACTTTCAGCCTGGGGTTTGTCACCCTGCCCATGGTCTTTGAGTCCATGCCCCTGGGCCAACTGGTGGGCACGGTCTTCTTCTTCCTGCTGTTTTTGGCGGCCCTGACCAGCTCCGTCTCGATGTTGCAGCCGGCCATCGCCCTGCTGGAGGAAGGCCTGGGCCTGAACCGCCGTGCCTCGGTGTCGCTGCTGGGTTTTGTAACGCTGATCGGCGCCGGTTTCGTGCTCTACTTTTCCAAGGACCTGGTGGCATTGGACACGCTGGATTTCTGGGCAGGCACCTTCTTTATCTATATCCTGGCCACGTTTCAGGTGATTTTGTTTGGCTGGGTCCTGGGCATCGAGCGCGGCTATGCCGAGATTCAGCGCGGCGCCGAGGTGCGCGTCCCCCGCTTCTGGATGTACGTCATCAAGTATGTCTCGCCGATCTTCCTGTTGCTGGTGTTCGGGGCCTTTGTCTATCAGCAACTGACCACCCGGAAGGACAACCGCCTGCTGGCCATCGCCCAGGATCCGGTCGTCCGGCTCTCGGTCTTCTTCCTGCTGGCCGTGGCTGTGCTGTTTATGCTCCTGGTTGCCCAGTCCGTGCGGCGCTGGCAGCGCCTGGAAGTCGTCGCGGAGGTCCAGTCATGAGTGCGCTCTTCGTGCAACTGGCCGGCGCCACGCGCCCGGCCTCCACCGGTTGGGAACTGAATTTCTGGGGCTGGCTGACGATGCTGCTGTCAGTGGGCTTCGTGACGGGGCTGCTGGCCTGGTGCAGTTATCATGTCCTGCGTGAAAGCCGGCCGCAAAAGGTGCATCCCCCGGCCGAGGTCGACACGCGCGACACCGGCGACTAAAGCCGTGTGGCCGCCCTCGGCTGGGATCTGAAGGAACCGTGCACGCAGTAACCGGTCCACACTGCCGCCCGAACGGAAGCTCGCACTGGCGGACGCTATCAGCGGACTGCGCGGCGCGCATTGCGATCCAGCACCTGCCGCCGGAATTCCTCCCGCCCGGTTTTGCCTCCGGCGATAATCTGGCCAAAGCGCCGCTCCACCGTCTGGCTCAGGTACTCCTGGCGGTTTTCGGGATTCGGATGGCTGGATAGAAATTCCGGCGGCCGCTGGCCCTGCGATAACTTCTCCAGAATCTGCATATCCTGGATCAGGGCCCTGGGGTCATAGCCCGCTCTGGCCAGGTACTCCAGGCCGTCGAGGTCTGCTTCTTTTTCCTGCTCGCGGCTGTATTGCAGGTTCACCAGCCCGGCGACTACCGCGCCGAGGTCGGCGACCGTGCCGCCGCCCAAAACTCCGGCCAGCACCGCTCCGCCTTGCAGCACCTGGGCCCGCTCAAGCTGCTGGACCGAGTGGCGATTGGCCACGTGGGCCGACTCGTGGCCGAGGATGCCGGCCAGTTGCGCCTCGGTCTGCAGGTTCATCAGCAGCCCGCGTGTGATGTAGATAAAACCTCCGGGCAGCGCAAAGGCGTTGATCGTGTCGGAGTTCAGCACCCGGAATTCCCAGGGCAGGTCGGGGCGCTTGGCATACCGCGCCATTCGCAAGCCGACTTCCTGCACATACTGCTGCACCTCTGGGTCCGGATAAACTCCGCCGAATTCCTTCTCGAACTGCGGGCGGGCATCGCGTCCCAGGGCGACTTCCTGGTCCTGGCTGATGGCGCAGCCGCCCACCAGCAGCAGCACCGCCAGGACCAGCAACCACCGGCTAATTGCTTGGAAAAACGTGGGATAACTGGTCATGGGGAACATCCGCTCCGGGGGTGCTGCTGGCAAAATCCGCGCCGCCGGACCGGTGCTGGCGGACCGGCAGGCATGGAACAGCAAGCCGGCGGTCGGGCGTGCTTAACGGCCGCCAGCCGCTGGATTTCTTGCCCTTTGCGTTTTGCATAACGAGCAGTCAGTCGCTACAGTGTCTGGCCGCTGCGATCCAGGCGGGCTATGCTGGCGCAGGTTTCTTGGCGCGTTGCCTGAGTGTGCCCCCGAACCGGGGCCGACTGCTCGACTCGAGGATGGGGAGCGGTCTTAAAGGCAGGAATTTCCACCGTGCGCTATCGCTTTCGAGGCGTCATCCGCGAAACCGGGAAGCTGGTCGAGGGGCATGTGACCGCGCCCAACGAGGATGAGGCTTTCAACGCCTTGTCCGAGAACGGCATCGTCACCGAGGGCCTTCAGCCCGACCCGGTGCGCGAAGCCGAGATGGCCGCCAATGCTCCCTTTGGCGAGGCCATCGAAAGCGCCCTGGACTCCAGTGCCGCCCAAATCCCCTTTGACGATCTGGTCGAGAAATACAAAGGCAAGCGCGTCTGGGTCATTGACCGCGAGAAGATTCGCGGCCGCGTGTCTCAGGTGGTCGATGCGGCGCTGGCCCAGGCCGTGCAGTCCGGCGAGACCACCCAGCAGACGCGCGAGCGCGTGATGATCGCCATCCGCGAGATGTTTGCCGACAACCGCAACATTGCCACCGAGACGCCCGCGTCACAGGTGGCCATGGAGCAGCAAATCTCGCGCATGGGCACGCTGATCAAGCAGGCCGAGTCGGTCATGGCCATGATCTCGGCGGCCATTCGCCGGGGCGGCTTCTCGGGCGGCGGCCGCCGGCGCGATTTTGAGACCCGTGCGGCCGAGGAAGGGCCCAACCAAGAGGTCCTGCTGGAAATCTTTAAGTCCAATATCGAACTGCTGCGCACCATCGAAGGCGGTTCGGAAGAGCCCCAGACCACTGACGACGCCCCGGCCGCGGGAGGGCCCCCGGCCGATGACAGGCCCCCGGCATCGGTGCCGGCGGCATAACCGGAAAACAGTTCAGTCATTTTTACACCAGGAGTCACCCGATGAGCGACACCCCCCAAGCTGCTGCGACCCCCAAGACCCCGGCCGGCAAGCCCGTCCTGAGCAAGACCGACCTGGATGTCGGCATGGAACAGAAAGTCCTGCTGATGGGCATCGACCTGGGCACCAGCCGCAGTTCGATCGTCTCCATGCACGGAGCCCGTAAGACCGTCGAAAGTTACGTAGGTTGGCCCAAAGACGCTGTCAGCCGCAAGTTCCTCAAGGCCGACATCATCTACGGCAAGGCGGCCTTGGACAACCGCCTGGCCTTGAACCTCTATCGCCCCATGGAACATGGTGTGATCAAGGGCAGCGACGGCACCGATGGCGTGCCCCAGGCGGAGTACGACAAGAACCTGGAAGCCGCCCACATGCTGGTCAAACACCTGGTGGACCTGGTGAATCCCGGCCGCGACGAACAGCTCTATGGCGTGATCGGCGTGCCCTCGCAGGCCACCCTCAAGAACAAGCAGGCCATCCTGGAGATCGCCCGCCAGGTCCTGGACAGCGTCATGATCGTCTCCGAGCCGTTTACGGTGGCCTATGGCATGGAGCGCATGAGTGATGTGCTGGTCATCGACATCGGCGCCGGCACCACAGACTTGTGCCGCATGCACGGCACCGTGCCCCAGCCCGAGGACGAAATCACGCTCATGGTGGCCGGCGACGCCGTGGACCAGAAGCTCTATGAGCTGATCCTGCGCAAGTATCCCAAGGTCAGCCTGACCGTGAACATGTGCAAGCAGTTCAAGGAACAGTACGGCTTTGTCTCCGATGCCAAGGACAAGATCGAAGTGATCCTGCCGGTCGAGGGCAAGCCCGTGCCCCACGACATCACCTTCGAGCTGCGCCAGGCGTGCGAAATCCTGATCCAGCCCATCGTCGAGGCCATCCACAAGCTGATCGCCTCGTTCAACCCCGAGTTCCAGGAACGCCTGCGCCATAACATCATCCTTTCCGGCGGCGGCGGGCTGCTGGATGGGCTGAACAAGCGCATCGAGGACGGCTTGGCCGATATCGGCGGCGGGCACGTCAGCGTGGTCGAAGAGCCGCTATACGCCGGGGCCAACGGCGCCCTGCAACTGGCGATGGACATGCCGGCTGAATACTGGCAGCAGTTGAAGTAACGGGAAATTCCCGCCCTCCCCCGGTACTTGCGCGGACTCCCTCCCCCGGCGCTCTGTCTTTCTCCCTCCCCCGGCGTACCGGGGGAGGGAGAGATCTGAGGGCCGGCGTGGGGTGCGATGGGATGGAGTAACGGCGGGAGGGCAATAGCGGAAATCATCAGCCAGCGGACCGTAGGTCCCAGTTCTCTGCCTCCCCTGATACTCTGTCTTTGCCCCTCCCGGCGGATCCAGCAATAGAAAAACCCCCGTCCGATGGACGGGGGTTTTTCTTGGGCTATCTGGGTTTAGTAGCGGTCGCGTTCCCGGCCGCCGCGGCCGCCCCGGCCGCCGCCGCCGTAGCCACCGCGCCCGCCGCCGCCAGCACCACCGCCGCTGCGCTCTTCGCGCGGGCGGGCTTCATTGACGGTGAGGGTGCGCCCACCGTGCTGCTGGCCATTCAGCGCCGCAATCGCGGTCTGGGCCTCGGCATCGGTTCCCATTTCGACAAAACCGAAGCCTTTGCTCCGGCCGCTGTCGCGGTCGCTGATGACCTGGGCCGAAACCACCTGACCATGCTGGGCAAACATTTGCTCCAGCTCTGAGCTATCCACGTTGTAGCTCAGATTCCCAACGTACAGTCTTTTACCCATGAGTTTCTCCTCTAAGATGGGTAAACCCCGGCCCGGTTTGCAGACGGTTCTTTCTGGGCCGATAGAAAGAGGTTGACACTCAACCGATGCGGGAGAACTGCGACGCAGACAGAGGAAGGACAATACACTGACACTTTCCTGTGGCCGATCGACGAACCCGCCACCTGGGTCGGAAGCATACCCGACCGCCGTTTGGGATTGCAAGGAAAAAAGTACGGGAAAACGCCAGTGCGGAAGGCCGGCCGGGCCTTGCTGGCAGCGAAGTTCCCGGAATATCGTTGGCAGGGCTCGCCACGCCAAATATAGTGCCCTCATGCCAGGTCGCATCCATATATGGATCGCAATGGCGATTCTTGCCGCTTGGGCTCAGGCGGCGGAGGCGCCGCTCAGCACGACGCAGCAGAGCCTGAGCAAGAGCAAGGCCGCCTGGGCCGAGAAGGACTTCGCCGCCGTACGGACGGAATGTGGCAAAATCATGGGTTCGCCGGCCGCCGGGCATCTCCGGAGCTATGCCCACCTTCGGATCGCGCAGAGCTATGTCGCTGAGGGTCAAGCGGCAGCGGCCGTGGCGGAGTACCGCAAGATCGCGGCCGCGGAAGACTATCCGCTCGTTCACCGCTACGAGGCCGAGGAATGTGCCGGAGAATTGGCGCGGGTGGCCAGGGGGCTGCCGCCTCGAGACCCGGCCAGGTCGCGCTTGAAACTGACCCCCTCGCCCGCTCCGGGCCGCGAGTTCTTCGTGGCGCCGGACGGCGACGACGGCCAACCCGGTACCGCCCAGCGTCCCTTTGCGACGCTGGGCAAGGCGCGCGATGCGGTTCGAGAGGTGCTGTCGCGCGGACCCGTCCCCGGCGGCATCGCCGTCACGCTCAAGCCGGGCGAATATCGCCTCACGCAGACCCTCTCGCTGGGCGCCGCTGACAGCGGCCGCCCCGATGCGCCCATCGTGTATCGCGCCCAGCGCAAAGGCGAGGCGATCCTCTATGGCGGCGCGAGATTGGCCGGATTTCAGCCCGTGACCGACGAGGCGATTCTGCAGCGTTTGCCGGCCGAGGCTCGCGGGCGTGTGATGCAGTGCGACCTGAAGGCCCAGGGGGTTACGAATTATGGCAAACTGGCCGTTCGTGGGTTTGGACAGCCGCCCTCGCCGCCGACGGTGGAGGTTTATGTCGATGGCGTGCCGATGACCCTGGCGCGGTGGCCAAACGACGGCTTTGTGCGGGTCAAGACACTGGTGGCCCCGGGGTCGGCCAAGGACGGTACGCCGTCGGTGATCGCCTACGAGTCGGATCGTCCAGAGCGATGGACCACAGCGCCGGACGCATGGATCTTTGGCTATTTCCGCTTTCTATGGGCCGACGGGACGCTGCCGATTGGCAAGATCGACACCGCCGCAAAGACGCTGACGACTGCCCAGCCGTATAGCTGGGAGGGCGCCGCCATGGATTTACGCCAGGGAATTTACTACTACGCGTTTAACCTCCTGGAGGAGATCGATCGGCCGGGCGAATGGTATTTGGACCGCGCCAGAGGAATCTTGTATTTGTATCCGCCGACGGACTTGGCGAAGGCGACGGTGGAGATGGGCCTGCTGGCGGCGCCGATCATGCAGGCCAAGGGCGTCTCACACGTGCGGTTCGAGGGACTGGTGCTGGACCTGTCTCGCTATGACGGGATCGTGCTGCGGGATTGCAGCCAGTGCGCGGTGGTGGGAACGACCGTCAAGCGGCTGGCGGGAGATGGCATTACGATCGACGGGGGGCGGCAGGACGTGATTCTGGGTTGCGACGTTCACACTATGGGCCGGCGGGCGACAGAAGTGGTCGGCGGAGACCGAGCCACGCTATCGCCGGGCGGGCATGTGGTGGAGAACTGCCGCTTCTACGATTTTGGCCGAATCGACCGGACATATACCCCTGGCGTGCAGTTGGAAGGCGTGGGCAATCGCGTGGCCCACTGCTATTTCCATGATTGTCCGAGTAGCGCGATGCGCATCGAGGGCAACGACCATGTGATCGAGTTCAACGTGGCGCGCCATACGGTCCGGGAGTCCGACGACCAGGGCGTCATGGAGATGTTCGGCAATCCGAGCTATCGCGGCGTGGTCTTTCGATACAACCTGTTGGACCGCGCGGGAACCGAACCGTACAGGGGCGTGGCCGGAGTGGGAGGCATTCGTCTGGACGACGCCATCTGCGGCGTACTGATCTATGGCAACGTCTTTCGGCAGACGAGCCAGGCGCACTTCGGTGCGGTTCAGTTCAACGGCGGACGCGACAACATCGTCGACAACAACCTGATCATCGAGTGCAAGAAGGGAATCACCGGCAACTTCAGCCCCGCCAACCACTTCTGGCGCGCCGTGGTCCAGGGCCGGGCGCCGGCGAACTTTTTCGACACTGAGCTATACCGCAGGCGATATCCGGCCATGGCTCCGGGGCTCCAGGCTCTGGCCAGCACGCCGGGGACTAATTTCATTTGGCGCAACGTCTTCTATGACTGCGGCAAGCCCATGGTGAAGGGCAACGAAGCGATGGAAAACGGTGTGTTTAACAGTGATCCCGGGTTTGTCGATCTGAAGAGCAGCCTTGAGATCGCGGCTGATGCTCCGCTTTTCAACAGCGTGGGATTTCGGCCGATTCCGGTCAGCGAGATGGGGCTGTATGAGGATGAGCGCCGCGCAAGTCGGCTGGCCAGTCCCAAGCCTTGAGGCTGCTTAGCGGCGCCGGCGCGGCGCGGGCTTGGGCGGGGCGGGAGTGTTCCCGGCCGGCACGATGTATTGCGGGACCATCTTTACGTCCAAGTGGCCGACCGTGCCGGCGATGGAGTTGGGGGCGGTATAGAGCCCGATCTGCATCTGCTGGTTCCACAGCCGGGCCTGCTGGGCGTCGATCTGGTTGTGCAGTCGATTGGCCTGGTAGTTCAGCTCCAGGCGCTGCTGGCGCAACTGCAGGACCAGCACGCCCACCACCAGTCCCCAAACCAGGCATATCACCAGCTTGATCATGAGCGCTCTTCCCGTGCTCCGGCCAACACTGCGTCAGTTGACCGCGGCCACCGCCTTGGGCGGCAGTTTCAGCCTGAGGTTTACCGGCAGGCGGTTCGGGTCGCTGATCGCCCCGGCGTTCAGTTCCAAGATGGCCTGCCGCGCCGCCGGCGAGCCGCATTGCTCGGCCGCGATGCGCCAGAGGGTGTCGCCGGGCTTGGTCACGTACCAGTTCTCGTTGCCGGGCGCGGGAGTCGGCCGGTTGGCCACCGGGCCAGTCGGGCCAGTCGGGCCGGGGCTGGCGCCGCCGGTGGGCGGGGCAGCGGTCCCCGGCTTGGCCGGGATGTTATAGAGCTTGCCCACGATGATGATGTTGGGGTTTTCCTGCAGCGACGGATTGGCCTTGATGATCGCGTCGCGATTGGCGCGGTTGTTGGCGCCCAGGAACCGGGCGGCCAGCTTGGAGACCGTGTCCCCGGGCTCGGCGGTGTACTGTTTGACCGGGGGTGGGGGGGCATTTTCATGCCGGGTGTCATTGTTGACCGGCACGATGCTTTCGCCCATGCGCCGGGCGGTCTCCTCAAGCGATCGCTGGTCGTTGCGCCGTTCTTCCACGACGTGAGTGTTATTGCCGCCGTTGGCTTGGCCATCGCGGCGCTCCGTGGGCCCCGGGCCGATATCCACGCGTGTTTCATTGCGGCCGCCTTCGGGGCGGTGCTCAGTGCCGTTGGGGTCGCCCTGGATGATCTGCCGGGCTTGCTGCTGACGCGACAGGTCGACGCCGGTGGGCACCTGATGGCGCGTCTGGCCATTGCCAGGCATGTTCTCCGGCGAGCTGTGCGTCGCCGGCATGGCCGAACCGCGGCGCACGTTGTCGCCGGCCTGGCCCAGTTGTGCGGGGCGCGGCTCCTGCATGGTGGCAAAGTGGTCTTCCAGCAGGATTCCGATCACGATGATAAAGGCCAGTCCGACCAGCAGCCCGATCTTGGTTTCGCGTGTCATGGCAGGTTCCTGGAGGTCCGTTGGGCCACGCGCAATTTCGCTGATCGGCTGCGTGGATTGGCCGCCATTTCGTCGGGAGTAGGACCCAGGGGCTTGGGGGTCAGAAGGGTCAGAAGCCCGGCCTGCTCCGCCGACCGAAACGCCTGCTTCACCAGTCGATCTTCCATCGACTGAAAACTGATCACCGCCAGTCGGCCTGTGGTTGCCAGCGTCCGCGGGGCTAACTCCAGAAAACGCTGAAGGTTCTGGAGTTCCCGGTTCACCAGCATCCGCAAGGCCAGAAACGTGCGCGTCGCGGGATCAATTTTCTCCGGGGCACCGCCCCGGCGCCGCGAGGAATCGCCTCGCCGGCCGACCGCCGACCGAACGATGTCGGCCAAGCGGTCCGTAGTGGTAATCGGCCAAAGGCGTCGGGCTTCAGCAATCTTTCTGGCAATTCGCCGCGACCAGCGTTCCTGCGCCAGTTCGTATAGGACGTTGGCCAGCTCGCGCTCGTCCAGTTGGGCAATGTAATCGGCCGCGCTTCGCGCCAGGCGCGGGTCCAGGCGCATGTCCAGCGGCATGGGATTGGAAAATGACAGGCCGTAGGCAGGGTCAAAGAGTTGGTTGGTGCTGACCCCCAGGTCGGCCAGCACGGCATGGACCTGCGTCACTTCCGCCTGGGCCAGCACCTGGTCTAACTCCGCAAAGCTGGCGCTGAACAGCCGCACGCGGCAAGGCGCCCCGGCCAGTTGCTGGCTGGCGTACTCCAGGTTACGCGGATCCACGTCCAGCCCGATCAGCAGCCCCTGGCTACCCAGGAGATTGGCCATGGCCTTGGCGTGACCGGCCCGCCCGATGGTGCAGTCCACGACGACCTGGCCGGCCGTGGGGCCCAGGCCCTGCAGTACCTGGTTCAGAAGCACTGGCTCGTGGCCGGTTTGCGGCAGGTCCATGCGCAGGAGCCTAGCGGCTGGCGGCCGGCTTGCAACCAGACGGACCCGCGGTATAATTAGGATGTTGTTTGGATGAAGCGGAGGACAGCGGGTGCAGAATCCGGGTAGCTGCAACCGATTGCATAGCCAGGGCCTGGCTCAGCAGGCGCGAGCTGAATAACGATACGCCAGAGTCGGGCATCCTGCCCCCTCGATCACCAAGGCGAGGGCCCCGTCCATGAGACGGCTCTTGCGTATCGCGTTGTCTGGCACCTCCATGTGCCACGGACGGCACTTCCGTGTGCCGTTGGTTTTCGGTCGGGCCGGTCGACTTCCCTGTCGATCGGCCCGCCTGTGCTTCAGGGCCGCCACAACCTTCCCTGGTCTGGCGACAAGGCCCATGGGCGCACCATCCAATGTTGCGCTTCATGCGCCTCAGCAGGCGCTACCTGATTGACGACCGGAGACCCATCCTTCCCTGGACTGTCTCCACCAGCTACGAACGACTTGCTTCCTGCATGGACTCGATCCTGACAACGGCTGGATAGGCCCAGCCTGAAAAACGTTTGTCCTACTGTGCGGGTGCGCCGGCCTGGCGAAGCTGCTTGGCCCGCAGCGCGATTTCCGGCCGGCGGGTATCCAACTGGGTGTAGCGCTCTTCCCAAGCCTGGCGACCCCAGATCTCCAGGTGGTCCATCGTGCCGACCAGCGTCACATCGCGCTCCAGTCGCATCCGACGCATCGCTTTCTCGGGGATCAGCACGCGGCCTTGCTTATCCCACTCCAACCGGCTGGCCATGCCGAAGTTCATCTGGCGGAAGGCCAGCAGGTCTTCCTCGGGGATCATCTCCGGCTGCTCGCCCAGCGCCAGTTGCTCGTAATACTTCTCGGGATAGAGCCACGGAATCCGGTTCACACCCACCACCAGAAAAAATGCCTGGCCGTCTTTCTCAGCGTCCAATAACCTGCGGATCTCCGATGGGATCAGGAGCCGATTCTTCTCGTCGATGGTCAGATCGTATTCACCGTATAGGAGCCGCAAGGGATTTGCTTCCACTTAAGCGTTTCACTCATCAATCGTGTGGTGTTTTTACCCACTTTGCTCCACCGGTTCAAGAGAAAAATCTTTTTCCCGCAGAAAATTTTCAAGTTCAGCATCATGCGTTGCCGAATTCAGCGGGTTCGGCCGAGTTATCCACAATCAGCCGTTCGCTTCTGTGTATGGGTGGTGGATAAACTGTCGCCATCCAAGGACAACAGCGCCTGACAGCCCCACCACCAGCAGCGGAGCCAGCACGGCCAGCGAGGACTGGCGGCTGCTCAGCCAGATCGCGCTGATGATCGGGCCCCCTTGCAGCGATGCCATCGCGCCGCTGGACATTGGGGCGGACGAAGTGAATTCCAGGCGCAGGTAAATCAGCAGCGGTCCGCCCAGCGCCCACAGCAGTGTCAGCGCCGAGCAGATCATCCGCCAGCGCCCGCCGCGGATCAGTAAATTGATGGTGCACAGCACCAACAGCCACAAGGCCACGCACGCCATCACCCATAGCGCGTAGCGCATCGCCGTGGCCGACAGGAAGCTGGCCAGTTGCACGTACGGCAGCGTGCCGGCCAGGACCACCATCAGCGCCGGCCAGCTTCGCAGGAGCCACGGAGACAGCAGCGCGGCGGCGGCGATCTGCACGCTCACCATCTGCTGAAGGGCGACGGTGGTTGCGGGGCGGGGATAATCATACGAGAGCCGTGCCTGCGATGCTGACAGTGCCAGGGAAGCCAGCTGTACCAACATCCACACGGCCAGTGCGGGCGGGGACCATCGTGGCTGCGAAGGTGGAACCCGAGGATTGGTCGCCAAAGCCGTCAAGCGCAGGCCACAGTAGACCAAAGCAGCGCCGCCGACAAGCGGCTGCCGCTGGCGGTCGCGGGTTTCATGGGTCGACCCGGTGATATTCACGGCGGCGGCAGGCGCCCCGATCGCGCCAGGACCAATGTTGACGAATAGGATGGTCGCTTTGGTCCACGCGCTGCCACTGCGCGCCCAAGGCTGCCAGGATTTCATCTTCGTCGCTGGTCGGCGCCGGTGGCAAAGGCCGGTTGTAGTCAAACTCGGCACAGGCGAACCGCTGCCAGACCACCACGCGCTTCACGCCTGGGCGGCTGGCGACCTGGGCCTGGATGGCTGAGGGACTGGTCGTCGTGTTGATGGACAGCGTATCCAGTAGTCCCGTATGCCAGAAGTGGTGCGGCGGCACCCGCAAACCCAACCGCCAGGCGATGTAATACCGAGCGGGAGGATGCATCAGGCCGCTGTCGGCCGGATGCGCGCCTCCGCGCGTCATGTCGCAGAAGATCTCCGTTGCATTGCCCGGCTGTCGGGAGTCGTAAATGTCCTGAGAGATGCGATCCCACGGTGGCTCAGTGGGACCGAGGATGCGCTGGCCGGCGTTGGCAAGGTTTACCCCCAGGATCAAGACCAACGCCGCCGTGCGCAGCGGCCAGCCCGGCAATCGCAGCAGCAGCACGGCCGTGGTCACCGCCAGCGCCGGCCACAAGACGCCCAGGTAACGTGGCATCCATATGGGGGCCCACTGGCGCGCCCAGAGCGCTTCCCAGTTGGCGCTGGGGTCCTGGCGAAGCGTCATCTGGCGAAAATCCTGCTTGACACTGTCCCAGTAGCAGTACGCGCCATAGCACAGCAGCAGGATCACCGCGGCGACCGAGGCCACCTGCAGCAACTTCCGCAGGCGCTGGGCCGATGTCGGCGCCGCGCAGTACCACAGCAGTGGCACCAGCAGCACGATGGACACCGCGCTGATCCAATGCAAGGCCAACCGGCGTATGGGCGGCGCCGCTTTGCTGTAGCGCGCTGAACCGGGCGGGGATGGAGGCACGGCCAGGCTTGCGCTCATCGGCTGGCGATCGCGCCGATAATGCACGCGCAGCGAACTGCCGCTGTTTGCCTGGGCGGCGGCGCTGACCAGATCCGAATAGCCGCGGATCAGCGTGTTGCCGACCTGCAGGAGCTGGTCGCCCGGCTTCAGTCCCGCCTTGGCGGCCGGCGTGCCGGGAACCACCGCCACCACGTCCATCCCTCGCAAGTGCAGCCCCAGGCTGTCGCCGCCGCGGGGGGCGGCCGGTTCGGTCAACAGCATTGCCAATAGCATCGCTCCGGCGGCGGCGGCGGCCACACCGGCGGCCACCGCGACCGGCGGGCGCCACAAGCTCAGACCTGCGCCAATACCCACGATGGCCAGCACCATCGGCGTCCACTGACCGCCGTACAGCGACCGCACCGACCAGGCCCAGTCCAAGGGCGAGGAAAATTCCGGCACCGAGCGGCAATAGAACAACCCATAGGTCGGCACGATCAGCCACGCCGCCAGCCATAACAGTGGTCGCCAGCTATCGCGTGGGGCCGGTTCCTGGCGCCGCCAAGGCAAGGCCCCCAGTGCCAGCACGGCCAATATCGCAGCAAGGGCTGCGGCACCGGCCGCCACCGTCCAGGGTGGAATCACCGGCCGACCTGTGGACGGTTCCACCTCGGCGATCTGGCTTTCCTTGGGCCACTCCCAGGAGAAAAGAAATGCGCTGGCCGTATGCAGCAGCAGTTGCCCGCCGGTGCGGCCGGCCTGGTACTCGCGTATCCAATCGATGCCGCTGGCCATCCAGCTTTGCTTGGCATCCTCCTCGATTACCTGTCCGGGGACCAGGCCGCCCGTCTGCTGGCTCCAGCGGTTGAAGCCCAGGTAATAGCCGGCCGGCGCCGCGCTGATAACCACCGCGCCGATCAGCAGCAGGGGGATGCAGCGCCAGCAGAATCCGCGCACGCTCAGCAGGATGATGGGCTCGACCAGCAGCAGCACCAAGGCCGTTGGATGCAGCCCGGCGGCCGCCATGCCGGTGGCCAGCCAGGTCAACCAGGCCATGCGCGTGCGCGCCCGCAGCCACCAGAACAAGCACCCCATGTGCAGCGTGGCCAAGAGCCAGCAGGGCATGTACATCTTCGCATCGCGCGAAAAGACCAGCAGAAACGCCGAGCCCGCCGCCAAGGCCGCCGCCAGCAGGCCCGCGCGCCGTCCGGCGATCTGCCGTGCCAAAAAGTAAATCGCCGGCACCATCAGCACGCCGGCCAGCGCCGGCACCAGCCGCAGTACGTGGGGCGTGAGATAGATGCTGCCGTAGGGTATCAGCACCCTGCCCATGCCGCGGCTATATTCGGCCTGGGCCGCGGCGTCGGCCTTAACAGGGGGCTTTTCGTAGCGAAACAGGCGCACGCCGCCCGGCCGCGAGGGGGTTTGCGGCCAGAGGGGCATTCCCTTGTCGATCCACCAGTACAGTTCGTAGTGCAGCGGCGTAAAACCGTCGAACTGCAGCCGGTCCAGCAGGTGCTGATACTTGCCCGTGACCCGGTGATAGGTCATGGCTTCGTCGCCCCAGATGGGCGGCTGATCCAGGTGATAAAAGCGCAGCAGTGCTGCGGCCAGCGTGATGCCCAGCAGCAGCCAGCGATGGGCGTGGCGTCGAAAGACCCCCGGCCTATCCGTCGTCGGCGCCGGCGGGGTTTCCGTGCGGCTCACGGGCTCCAGGGTGATTGTGTCCGCCAACTGGCTCATGGTGACATCGGTGCCGGCGCGGCGGCCGCAGCCAATACTATGTAGTCGTGTCAGCCGTGAAAGTTGTGGCGGCTGGCGCCGGCGGGGTCAATCCCAGCGGAAAACGCCCTTGCCCCAGGCATAGAGATAGGCCACCAACAAGATGGTGACAAACACCAGCATGCCCACCAGCAGTAGGGCGGTCATGGGATGACCGGCCACCGCAAAGTGGGGAAACAGTGTCGCCCATGGGTAGAAGAAGACGATCTCCACGTCAAAGACCAGGAAGATCACCGCCACCAGGTAGAAACGTACGTTGAAGCGGCGGCGGGCATCACCCATCGGCAGCATGCCGCTTTCGTAGGTGGTGGATTTGCCCGGGCCGCTGCGGCTGGGGCCCACCAGTTTCGAGAGAACCAGCGTGCCCACGGAAAAGGCCAGGCCGATCAGGATCAAGAGCACCACCGGAGCCCAGGCGCTGGGCGCTGCTGATTGTGCAAGCCAACCGTCCATGGCTGATACTCTAACGTTCAGGCGGCACGTTGCCAATTACCGCGCCGTTGCCGATGATAACCATGCGGACTGCTGTGCGCGGGCCGGTTGTCGCTGAAGACCGCGACCGGCCGGCCCACGTGTTGGCGGCCGATGGGAGCAGAAGACGTTCATGCTGGGCATGCTCAGGCAATACCTTCGCCGCGGATGGCGCGGCCTGTGGCAGGGGCGCTTATACCCGCTGCTGCTGCCGCACTGCCGCGTGACCGACCAGGGGCTGGCGATTCTTTCCCGCCCGCCGCAAATGATGCCCTCCTCCCTCTGTCAGGCGCTGCGCCACTGTGACGGCACCCGCAGCCTGAGCAAGATATGCAGCCAGACCGGCATCCAGCGGCGGGATCTGCTGGCCTTGCGCCGCCAACAGGCGCTGGTCCTGTGGCCCAGACCCGTAGCGGCTGATATGGCCCAGCCGCGCGACGTGCGGCATATCATCATCTCGCCGCACCCTGATGATGCGCTGCTGTGCCTGGGAGGGATGATGCTCCAGCAGCCGCCGGGCAGCACCTTGGTCATCGACGTGTTCACACAGACGGCCTGGACCCGCTTTCCCACGGAACTGAATGACGTCCAGCAGATCGCTGCCGTCCGTCGCAGCGAGGAGCGATGCGTCTTGCGCCTCTGCGGGGCGGCGCTGTGCGATGCCCAACTACCCGAGGCGCTGCTGCGCGATCATCTGTATGCCAACGTGTTTACTGATCCGCCGGCGCCCTGGGACCAGGAGGTGATGGCCGGCTTGACCCCGCTGATGTCACTGGCCGCCCGCTGGCCGGCGGCGACGTGGTATCTGCCGCTGTCCGTGGGCAATCACCTGGACCACCGCATCGTGCGCGACACCGCCACCACCGCCCTGCGGCAACAGGGGCTGGATCCCCGACAACTGCGCTATTACGAGGACTTGCCCTACGCGGTGTCGTTACCAGGGATTCCCGATTTCGCGGCCGCCATGCCCGGCCAGCGGCTGGCGCCCCAGCACATCGACATCCGCCGCGCCATTCGCTGGAAAGTGGAGGCGGCCCGGGTGTATTGGTCACAGTTTGCCAACGACGAGCTATACCGTTTGGAAGAGTATGCCCAGCGCATCGGCCACGGCCGGGCCGTCGAGAGGGTGTGGCGAATAGGGGCTTGACAGAGGCTGGAAACTAGAAAAGGCAAGAAAAGAGTTCGCGAAGGCGCGACGACGCGAAGGAATCGCGAAGATCATCAACTGCCAACTACCAACCAGCAACTCCCCATTATTCACTGCGGTTGGGCGAGGGCGGCTGCTGAAGATCCTTGACCCACACGGTCTTGATATTGACGAACTCGTGCATGCCCACGTCCGAGAGTTCGCGGCCATAGCCGCTGCGTTTGACTCCGCCAAAGGGCAGGCGCGGGTCCGACTTGACCCCGCCGTTAATAAAGACACAGCCGCATTCCAACTGCTCGGCCATGCGCTGAGCGCGATCGATGTCGCGGCTCCAGATGCTGGCCCCCAGCCCAAAGCCCGAGGCATTGGCCAGCGCGATCATCTCCGGAAGGTCGCCGGCGCTGATCACGGCCGCCACCGGCCCGAAGGTTTCCTCGTCGAAGGCGGCCATGCCCGGCCGCACGTCACCCAGCACCGTCGGAGCATAGTAGTAGCCCGGCCGCTGCAGGCGCTGCCCGCCGCAGATGAGCCTGGCTCCAGCGGCACAGGAGCGCTGCACCTGCTGGTGCAGGTCGCTCAGCAGGTCCTGCCGCGCCAAGGGGCCGATGTACGTGGTGCGGTCCAGCGGATCGCCCACCTTGAGATGCCGCATCTGCTCGGCCAGCGCCTGCGTGAAGTGTTCCACGATGCGGTAATCGACGACGAAGCGCTTGGCCGCGATGCAGCTCTGGCCGGAGTTGATGCAGCGCGCCGCCGCGGCGGCCTTGGCCACCGAATCCACGTCCACGTCGGCCAGTACCATGAAGGGATCCGACCCGCCCAGCTCCAGCACCGATTTCTTGAGGGCCTTGCCGGCCGCCGCCGCCACGGCCATGCCCGCGGATTCCGAGCCGGTCAGCGTCACGGCGGCGATATGTCGGTGCCCAATCAGCGCCTGGGCCTGCGCGCCGTCGATCAGCAGCGAGGTGAACACCCCCGGCGGCAAGCCGGCATCCGCGAACACTTTTTCGATGGCCAGGGCGCAACCGGGCACGTTCGAGGCATGCTTGAGTATCGCCACGTTGCCGGCGGTCAGGGCGGGGGCGGCAAAGCGAAAGACCTGCCAGAAGGGAAAGTTCCACGGCATGATCGCCAGCACGCAACCCAGCGGGTCATAGCGCACGTAGCTGATTGTGGCGTCCGAGGGCACCGTGCGCGGCGATAAAAACCGCCCGGCCTGCTCGGCATAGTAGTCGCAGGCGACGGCGCATTTCTCGACTTCGGCGGCCGCCGCCGTGATGGGCTTTCCCATCTCCGTCGTGATCAGCCGCGCCAGGTCGTTGATCTGGCGGCGCAGGACCGCGGCCACCGATTTCATCAGCGCCGCCCGCTGGGCCACGGAACGTCCGCGCCATGGGGCGAAGGCCGCCGACGCCGTCGCCAGGGCCCGCTCGACGGCGGCCGGGTCGTGCTGGGGATAGTCGCCGGTTACAAGCTCGGTTGCGGGATTGATGGCTTTCATGCGCTGCCTCGATGGGAGGACGCCAAAATTGTAGCATTGGCGGCCGCCGACCATGAATGGGCAAATGAGCAAATGCTGTGGCATACGATGCCGGTTCCTGCGATAATGGCCTTGGCTCTTTGCCCAAGAGGCGCATCATGGTGCATCGCACATTGATACTGTTGGCTTTGATGCTGGCCGGTTGCACGATCAGCGACGGCCCGGCTACGCGACCCAGCGCCCGCCAGCGACAGGAAGCGGCGCTGCGCGACCCGATGAATTACAAGGTCGACGTGGAACAGCACGACATCAGCGGCGGGCCCATCCACAATCTTGACAAGCGCGGCCTGAAGCGGGATGTGGATACGGTGCTGAATCCCTGAGGGATGGAATCACGGACGATTGGCGGAGAAACACACAATGGCCAGGCATTTTGCGGGTTATGGGTTGCTGGGAGTAGCGCTGGTCCTGGGCGGCTGCGCCGCACGCAGCGCGACGGACACGCCCCCGCGTGCGGCCGCCGCCAGCGGCCTGCCTGCCCTGAGCACATCGCTGCCGGCGCTCAGTCCGCAGACGCAGCTCAGCACGCGCTGGGCTGACCAGCCCGCCGTGGAGGACATCGTGCTGCCGACGGACCCCGGCTCGGCGGGCCAGCTCGGCGCCGACCCCGATGGACGCATGCTGCAGCGCCGCTGGCCGCAGGCCGTCGCGCTGTATGCCAACGGCGCGGTGCCGGCCTGGCCGACGTACTATCGCAACCTGGACCAGCCCATCGACCGGCCGGATTGGCGACAAGCCCTGGCGGACCTGGGGCTGTTTCTCTGGGATACGGCCACGTTGCCTCTCAAGCTGGTGCAGAATCCTCCCTGGCAGGCGACCGTCTACAGGGGCGCGGAGCAGACCGATCCGGTTCCCGGCGCCAGCGAGGTGGGGGCTCCCTGAGTTCAAACCACGATTCGAATATCACTTATGAACCGACAACAGATTTGTCAGCAGACAGCCCGCAAACTCTCGGCCGCCATCGCCGACCTGGCCCAGGTGCGCTGCCTGATCGGCCTGGATGGCTTCGTGGATGAAATCATTGGCGTGGTCGACAAGTGGACCGACCTGGACCACTACCAGCCGGTGCCCAACATCGCCGCGCTAGCCCAGAAGGTGGCCAAGGCGGCCGGCCAGTCCTCTAACTATGAGCTGGTCGTCAAGCAAATGAAGCTGGGCGGCAACGGTCCGATCATGGCCAACGCCCTGGCGGCCATCGGCCTGAAGGTCACCTATCTGGGGAACCTGGGTTACCCGACGCTGCACCCCGTGTTTGCGGAACTGGCCCGCCGTGCTGAGGAAGTCTTCAGTATCGCCGAGCCAGGCCATACCGATGCCTTGGAATTCGAGGATGGCAAGCTGATGTTGGGCAAGCTCAGCAGCCTCAAGGACCTTTGCTGGGACAACCTGCTGCAGCGCGTCGGGCGCGACAAGCTCCAGGAGCTGTTCGCCCGCTCCAGCCTTGTGGCCATGATGAACTGGACCATGCTGCCCTACATGAGCCAGATCTGGACGCGAGTCATTGAGGACATCCTGCCCCGGCTCTCCGGGCCGCGGCGCAAGCTGTTCATCGACCTGGCTGACCCCGAGAAGCGTACCGCCGACGACATCCGCGGCGCCTTGAAACTGCTGGGGCGCTTCCAGCAGACCGTGGATGTCACCCTGGGGCTGAATCTCAAGGAATCCATGGAGATCGTCGAGGTCCTGGGTCTGGCCAAACCCGCCGACGCCGAAGCAGCCATTGCCCAGACCGCCGGGGCCATCCGCCAGCGCCTCGACCTGGAGTGCGTGGTGATTCACCCGCGCGGCGGGGCGGCGGCCGCAACGGCAAGCCAAACGGCCGCTTTTGCCGGGCCTTTTGTCCGTCAGCCGCGCATCAGCACCGGCGCCGGCGACCATTTCAATGCGGGCTTCGCCACCGGCCGGGCCTTGAACCTGAGCCTCGAAGAATGCCTGTGTGTCGGCGTGGCCACCAGCGGCTTTTACGTGCGCCAGGCGCAGAGCCCGTCGGCCGCTGATCTGGCGGCCTTCATCGCTGATATGCCCCAGCCCGAGCAGCGCTGATGCTGAGTTGAACGGCGCTGGCGCTTGTGTTAGCCTTACGGGTGCGTTGCAGCGCGGTCCTGATAGGTCACGGCGGAGCCGGCGCCCCCTGGGCGCAAATGGGAAATGGATGTCCCGATGCGTTTGCATGCCCTTCTTCAGCAGCTACCCCTGACATCCCTGGCAGGCATCGATGACCTGGAAATCACCGGCATCGAGGACGACTCGCGCCGCGTGAAGGCGGGCTGCCTGTTTATTGCCCGAAGCGGCACCAAGCTCGACGGCCGCGGCTTCATGGCCGACGCGGCCGCCCGCGGGGCTGTGGCCGCCGTCGTGCAGCAGCCCATTCCCACCGCGCCGCTGCCGCAGATCGTGATCGACGATGCCGGCGCCGGCGCGCGCCTGGCCCATCTGTTCCACGGCGACCCCAGCCGCCAGCTCATGGTCCTGGGCGTCACCGGCACCAACGGCAAGACCACCACGACCTACATGGTGCGGCAGTTGCTCACGGCCCTGGGCCGCAGTTGCGGGCTGATCGGCACTGTGCAAATCTGCGACGGCCTCAATGAATACGCCTCGGACATGACCACGCCCGGCGCCGTCGAGTTGGCATCCCTGCTGGGGCGCATGCGCGCCAATGCCTGTGCGGCCTGCGCCATGGAAGTCTCCAGCCATGCCCTGGACCAGGGGCGGGCGCGCGGGGTGCGTTTCGCCGGGGCGGCCTTTACCAACCTGACCCGCGACCACCTGGACTATCACCAGACCATGGAGCAGTATGCCCAGGCCAAGGCCAAGCTCTTTACCAGCCTGGAAAGCGGATCCGTGGCCGCCGTGAATATCGATGATCCATGGGCCGCCTGCGTGGCCCGCGATTGCGGGGGCGCCCGGTTGGTGCGTTGGGGCTTTGGTCCTCAGGCGGACTATCGTGCCGAAGATGTGCGCATCACCGCCGCGGGATCGCGCTTCAACCTGATTACCCCCAACGGCCAGGCGCTGGTGAAGATGCGCCTGGTAGGCAAATACAATGTGGCCAACGCCCTGGCCGCCGCGACCCTGGTCGGCGAGGCCGGCGGTGTTTCCGCGGCGGGCATTGCCGGAGCCCTGGCCATGGCCGAGCCGGCCCCGGGGCGGCTGCAGGTCATCAACGGCGGCCAGCCGTTCACCGTGGTGGTGGATTACGCCCACACCGACGATGCCCTGCGCAACGTCCTGCAGGCGCTGCGCCCGCTGACCCGTGGCAAACTCCGGGTCTTGTTTGGCTGCGGCGGCGACCGCGACCGCACCAAGCGCCCGCTCATGGGGCGCGTGGCCGAGGAACTGGCCGACGCCATCTATATCACCAGCGACAATCCGCGAACCGAAGAGCCCTCGGCCATCATCGCCCAGATTACCGCCGGGCTGAGCGGCCCGCTGCGCGGCGGACAGGCGGCGGACAACCTGGTGATCGAAGAGGACCGCCGCTGCGCCATCGAGCGCATCCTGGCCGACGCCCAGCCCGAGGACGTGGTGGTCCTGGCGGGCAAGGGCCATGAAAACTACCAGATCGTCGGGACCGAGAAGCGTCACTTTGACGATGTTGAGGAAGTGCAGCGCTGCCTGCGTTTGCGCGCTGCCTGAGTCAGCCTTTCCAGGACGGGCCGGACCATGTTCCTGCCCATTTGCCATACCGATGAAGCCCATATCGCTGCAGGAAATTCGCCAGGTGGTCGACGGCAAGCCGCTGACGCGCCTGCCCGAGGCCGGCCCGCCGGCGGTCGGGGTGTGCACCGACAGCCGCCACGTCAAATCCCAGGAACTGTTCGTGGCTCTGCGCGGCGAAAAGTTCGACGGGCATCGGTTCCTGGCCGACGTGGCCATGAAAGGCGCCATCGCGGCCCTGGTCGAAACGCCGCCCGAGCAAGAGGTCGGTCAGTTGCCGCTGGTGCAGGTCGCCAATACGCGCACGGCCCTGGGCGCCCTGGCCCGTCACGTGCGCCGCCAGTTGGCCGGCAAGGTCGTCGCCGTCGCCGGCAGCAACGGCAAGACCGGTACCAAGCACCTGATCCACTCCATCCTGCGCACGCGCCTGCGCGGCAGCATCTCGCCCAAGAGCTTCAACAACGACATCGGCGTGCCGCTGACGATTTTTCCGGCCGATCCGGGCCATGACTACCTGGTGCTGGAACTGGGGACCAATCACCCCGGTGAGATCAAGACTCTGACGCACATGGCCCTGCCGGACGTGGCGGTGATCACGATGTGCTCGGCCGAACACCTTGAATTTCTGGGCGACCTGCTGGGCGTGCGCCGCGAGAATGCCAGCATCATCGAGGGCCTGAGCCCCAAGGGTCTGCTGGTGGTCCATGGTGATGACCCCCAGCTTCTGGAGGCGGTCGGCGCTTACCCACGGCAGCGCACGGTGCGTTTTGGCTTCTCCACGGACAATGATCTCTATGCCTCCGAGGTGCAATGTTCGCAGGAGGGCGTGCGCTTCCTGTTGAACGGCCGCCGCCAGGTGTTCGTGCCGCTGCTGGGCCGCCATACCGCGTGCAACAGCCTGGCGGCCATCGCCGTGGCGCGCCGGCTGGGCTTGGACGAGGAGCAGATCATCATGGCCCTGGCGTCGGCCACGGGGCCGGAAATGCGACTGCAGCTTCAGGAAGTCGGGCCGGTGCAGGTTCTCAATGACGCCTACAACGCCAATCCCGCCTCGATGAAGGCGGCCGTGGATACCCTATGCACGCTGCCGGCGCGGCGGCGCGTGGCCGTATTGGGCGACATGCGGGAGATGGGCCAGTCAGCGCAGCGTCTGCACGAGGAAATCGGCGATTACCTGGCCGGCTGCGCGGTGGACCTGCTGGTCTGCGTTGGCCAACACGCGGCCCTGATCGCCGCGGCGGCCCAGCGCAGCGGCTGCACCGCGATCATCCGCTGCTTTGCCGATTCGACGGCGGCGGCGGCGGCCATGCCGCGCCTGGTGCGCCGGGGCGACCTGGTGCTGCTCAAGGGCTCGCGCGCCATGCATCTGGAGCAGATCGCCCTGGCGCTGGCCGAGGATTATCGCGCGTCGCTGTGCAAAGCCGCATCCTGATCTCGAATGGTTGATCTATGGCCCACCTGGATAAGCATCCTCGTGAGCACGACCGGCGGCCGCCGCGCGGAGGCACGTAGAGATGCTGTTTTTGCTCGTTCAGCAACTTCAGGGCTGGTTGGAGGCCGTGGGCCTGTGGAAATTCCTGCGCGTCTTCAAGGACGTCACCTTCCGCGCCCCCATGGCGCTGGTGCTGAGCTTCGCCGTGTGCATCGTGCTGGGGCCGCGCGTCATCGCCTGGCTCCGCCGGCGCAAGATCGGGGACCTGGCCCGGTTCGACCAGGCCGAGGTGGACAAACTCCTGTCCGGCAAAAGCGGCACGCCGACCATGGGCGGAATCCTGATCGTCAGCGCCATCGCCGGCTCCACGCTGCTGCTGGGCAATCTGTCGAACTTTTACGTGACCATGGCCCTGGTGTGCCTTTTGTGGCTGGCGGCGGTGGGAGCCGCCGACGACTGGCTCAAACTGACCGCCGCCCGCCGCAGCGGCGGCCGACAGGGCCTGCACACCTGGGAAAAACTGCTCTTTCAACTGGGCCTGGGCGTGATCCTCTCCTATTTCACCTACCGCCATGGCGGCCAGTGGGCCCAGACTCATACCCTCTATTTCCCCTTCTTTAAGGATGTCACGCTGGGCCTGTCGCTGCCGGCCTTCGTTTTCCTGGGCACGACCGTCCTCGTGGGCACCAGTAACGCTGTGAACCTCAGCGACGGCCTGGACGGCCTGGCCGCCGGTTGCAGCGCTATCGTGGGATTCACGTTGTTTATCCTGGCGGTCGTGGTGGGACACTTTCCCCTGGCGCGCTATCTGAACCTGACCTATATCCTGCCGGCCGGCGAAATGGCCGTCCTGGCAGGGGCCATCACCGGCGCCTGCCTGGGCTTTCTGTGGTTCAATTGCCACCCGGCGCGGGTCTTCATGGGCGATACCGGCTCCCTGGCTTTGGGCGGGCTGACCGCCTACATCGCCATCGTGCTGCGCCAGGAACTCCTGCTGCTGCTGTTGGGCGGGGTGTTTGTGGCCGAGGCCCTGTCGGTGCTGATCCAGGTCGGCTATTTCAAGTATTCCCGACGTCGCTATGGCGAAGGCCGCCGCGTTTTTCTCATGGCTCCGCTGCATCTGCATTTCATCCGCCGCGGCTGGGTGGAAACGCAGGTGGTCGTTCGCTTCTGGTTGATCGGCGCCTTGCTGGCGGCGCTGACGCTGGCCAGCGTGAAGTTGCGATAATACCGGTGCCGGCCGCCCGTTGCTGCCCGGGGCAAAGCGCACTTCACCCGCGCCAAACCCCGTGACCGATGGTATAAAACCGCTGCCGTAAAACAGGACGACCCACTTGAGCCAATGGCCTTATCAACCGCCGGGACAGGTTCCCCAGTACTACGCCTACGGCAGCGACCCGCTGGCCGCTGCCCGCCGGGCGGCGGTCATGATGTTCGTCATGGGCGGCTTGATGGCAGTGGGAGCGTTGTGCTTTGGCGGCATTGGCCTGGCCGGCCCGGAGCAGCTTTTGGCGCAGATGGTGCAGCAGGCCGGCGACGCGGAAGTGACGACCGAAATCATGCGCCTGGGGCTGCTGGCCGTGGCCGTGGCGGCGACCATCGGGTCTGTGGCGATGATCGTCCTGGGCGTCTTCGTGCGCCGAGGAGTCGTGGGCGCCACCATCACCTCGATCGTGATCACCGGTATCTTCCTGGCCTTGGCCCTGCTCAATGCCGCGACCACGTTGCCGGGTGTCGGGGCCCGGCGTGGCGGCGCGCATCTGGCCGGTGCCATCTGCGGAGCGCTGTTCGTGCCGCTGCTGCTGGGCCTGCTGCTGACCTGGCTCGCCCAGGCCCTCAAGGGAGCCCGGCAGATGGCCCAGGTGCGCCAGCAATATCACGCGGCCTATTGGCAGTATTATCAACAGCAGCAGCAGGCCGCTCCGCCGCCGCCGCCGATGGGTCCGCCGCCTCCGCCTGCCGCCGGGCCACCCCAATGACCGATAGGAACTAGTGCATGGCCTCCACGCCTTCCAATCCGCCTGATACGCCGGCCGATGTGGACGAGATCCCGCCGGCCCCGCCGCCCGCGCTGCGCCAGCCCTACCTGCGGCTGAGTTGGGCCTACATCTACTGGTGTGTGGGCCTGCTGCTGTGGACGCTGCTCTGCGTGGTCTATTTCGTCTTGACTCATCAGCGTGAGCTGGTGGTGATCGGCCTGTGCCTGGGGGCGCTGGTGATCGTGATGACCCTTTTCCCGGCCGTCATGTTCGGCGGGCCGACCTGGCACAAGCGCCTGGGCTGGATCACCGTACTGCTGTTTCTATCGGCGGTGATGTTCCTTTACCCTATCGGGGCCATCGTGGTGGGCGTGGTGCGGCGGGTGATACAGGGGCGATATCGTTGGCCACCTTATATGAACGATGTGGTACACCTGGCGCTGGCGCTGCTGACCGTGGGGATGTCGGCCTGGACGGTGCGCCTGACGGTTCGTGCCGGCAAGCTGGTCCGCCGGCTTTCCCGGGGCGAATACGAAGGCTGACAATCGCAGTGGGGGTGTACCCGCCCGCCGATGTCGCTCAACATTCACCGCTGAAAATCCAGCCAGCGAGGCGACACCGATAACATGCAAATGACAGAGTATGAGTGTCGGCAGGGTCCGCCGCCGGCCTGCGAGGAGGAGGTTTGACGTACGACGCGCGGCACAATTTGTTTATGCCGCGGCCGGTTGGACCGATACAATGGACGTCCGAGAACGGGTCCGAAGCCCTAAAATCGCAGGACTCGGCAAGGAGCTTCCATGAAAGGCGTCATTCTCGCTGGCGGCACCGGCAGCCGGTTGTTTCCCCTGACCAAGGTCACCAACAAGCACCTGCTGCCGGTCTATAACAAACCCATGATCTATTATCCCCTGGAGTGCATGGCCAAGAGCGGCATTGACGAGGTGCTGCTGGTCACCGGGGGCAACAACGCCGGTGACTTTATTCGTCTGCTGGGCAATGGCCGGGAGTTTGGCCTGCGCAGTCTCAACTACACCTACCAGGAAGGGGCCGGCGGCATTGCCCAGGCCCTGGGGCTGGCCGAAACTTTCATTGACGGGGCCAGCTTCTGCCTGATCCTGGGCGATAACATCGTTGAGTACACCCTGGGCGAGGCGGTGCGACGGTTTCGTCACCAGGGGCAGGGTGCCAAGATCCTGCTGACCCAGGTGGAGAACCCCCAGGCCTATGGCGTGGCCCAGCTCGACGGGGATCGCGTGGTGCGCATCGTCGAAAAGCCCCGCGAACCCATGGGTAACTGGGCGGTGGCCGGTATCTATTTCTACGATGGCGCGGTCTTCGACATCGTCAAAACGCTCAAGCCCTCGGCCCGTAATGAGCTGGAAATCACCGACGTCAACAACGCCTACATCCAGCGCGGCCAGATGACGGCCGACAAGCTCCTGGGCTACTGGGCCGATGCCGGCGAGAACATCGACTTCTATCTGCGCGCCTGCAACACCATCGCTCAGCACGGCGCCAACAAGACGCCGCCGCAGTAAGCCAGCAGCGCGCAGGGCCGCTTCCCGCTCGCGTGGGCCGGGTATCAACTGAGCATCAAACCGTGCTTGAGAAGGCGCACCAGGATGGTGCCAAACAACAGCAGCACGGCCGCCGCCAGCACCAACGTGGAGGGGATCATCACCCAGACGCCCGCCGCGCCGGCCGTCGCCTGGGCCCGCAACACGCGCTCGCTGGTCAGCCGATCCGCCAGCCGCTGCAACGTATCGGCCAGCGGCCAACCCAACTCCTCCGACTGCACGATGCTGTCGGCCAGCGCGGTGATGTCGGGAATGTCCAGCCGGTCGGCAAAGGACTGAAAGGCCACGGAGCGCGGCGCCCCCATGTTGATTTCGGCCAGCACCTGGCCCAGTTCATCGCCCACGGGATGGTCGGCGTAATCATCCACCACGCGCGACAGGGCGATGGCCAATGCCGTGCCCGAGCGCAGGATCAGCACCATCAGGTCCAGCACGTAAGGCAAAGCGCGCAAAATTTCCGCCTGCCGCTCCGCCGCGCGCGACTTGAGACTTGAGACCAGCCCCAGAAAGCCGATGGGCAGGCCGATCATGCCCATCCAGATCATGGCCGGGCCAAAAAAAGCCCCCGCGCAGGCGCCGATGATGACCGTGGCCACCGCCCCCAGCAGCAGGCTCAAAGACACGACCTCGTCATCGTCCAGGCCGCCGGGATAACCCGCCTTCGCATACGGCGCGCGAACATAGCCGCGCAGCGAATCCAGCCCCATCGCCGTGGTGAGGCGCGACATGCGCGCCAGCAGCGGAATCAGCAGGCGCATCAGCCCCGAGCTGGCCATCGCGCGCCGCCGCATCTCCGCCCGTCGCATTGACGTCTGGGCCAGGCGCGGCGCATCACTCTTGTCCTGCATCAGCCAATGAGCCACCACGACCAGCAGCGCCGTGGCCAGACCAAAAAACACGCAGGCGAGAATTTTGAGAATCGTTGCCTGGTCCATTCACACTTCCGACTGGGTGACGCGGCGGGCAAAGAAGATCCCGGCCGCGATCAGCAGCGCCGCCAGGATCAGGATGCCATAGCCCTGGGGCGTGCTGAACAGCATCTTGACGCCCTCGGGGTCCACGGCGCTGAGCATCAACAGCATGAACACTGGGGCCGCCAGCAGCACCTTGATGTTGGTCCGGCCTTCGGCGGTGTGGGCCTCGACGGTCTTGCGCATCTGGTGGAGCTTGTCCAGCGACAGCGAGATGCGGTTGAGCGTATCGGCCACGTCGCCGCCCATCTCGCGATTCATCAACAGCGCCGAGGCAAACAGGTTGAAATTCGGCAGCTTCAGGCGCTGCTTGGCCTCGTTGATGGTCAGCTCGAGGTTGGCGCCGAACGTATAGCGGTTGGCCATGATGCGGAATTCCGTGCGGATGGGCTCGGGAGCCTGCTCGGCCAGGCGCTGCATGGCCTGCACCAGTGTCAGGCCGGCGCGGATACTGTTGCACATGGTGGCGATGGTCCCGGGCAGTTGCTGGTCGATGCGCTGGCGGCGCCGCTGCCAGGCGACCTCCACCAGCAGGCGGGGCAGCGCCAAGATCACCACCCAGATCAGCACGGCGAACCAGGTGCTGGGGATGAGCATCACCAGCGTCAGCAGCAGCGAGGCAAAGCCCACGTAAATGGCCACCACCCACAGCTCGGCCCGCGGCGGATCAGGTCGGAAGCGCAGCCAGGTCTGCCGCAGCCATTCCACGTCGTTGCGGTAGCGGGCCATCAACAGATCACGGCCGCCCCAGATGCCAAGGGCCAGGGCCAAGCCCCCCAGGATGGCCGCCGCATACATCAGGGTCGCGTAGGACATTGAACCGCCACGCTTGAAGGACCGATCAAGTCTTGACCTGCTCAAACCACGACTTCAGTTGCAGGTAGCCCTTGTCCACCATCTCGCCCAGGAAGCTGGGCATGTAGCCCGTGGGTCGCAACAACGGCTGATCGTTGGGGCCGTAGCCCAGTTGCATGATGTCCCGGATTTCCACTTCGCCGCTGGTGGGGTGCAGGCCGATCACTTCGCTGATCTGGCTGACCATGCGCTGGCCGCTGGCCAGGCGTTCCACGTGTACGATCAGGTGCAGCGCCTGGGCGATCTGGCGGCGCACCGCCGGCAGGGGGATTTCCGCCGCCATCAGGACCATGGTCTCCAGGCGCGAGATGGCATCGAAGGCGCTGTTGGAGTGTACGGTGGTCATCGAGCCGCGATGCCCGGTGTTCATCGCCTGCAGCATGTCCACGGCTTCGTTGCCGCGCACCTCGCCGACGATGATGCGATCGGGGCGCATGCGCAAAGCGTTGCGCACCAGGTCGCGGGCAGTGTACTGGCCGACACCTTCGGCGTTGGCGGGCTTGGTTTCCAGCGGGACGACATGCTCCTGCTGGAGCCGCAGCTCGGCCGAGTCTTCCACGGTGACCAGACGCTCAACCGGGGGGATGAAGCTGCTCAGGACGTTCAGCAGGGTGGTCTTGCCCGAGCCCGTGCCGCCGGAGATCAGGATATTACACTTGGCCAGCACGCATGCCCGCACCAGCGCCACGGCCGCCGACGTGATCGAGCCCCAGCGCATCAGGTCCTCCACGCTGACCTTGAAGACCGGGAACTTGCGGATGGTGATGCACGGGCCCTTGAGGGACAAAGGCTCGATGATGGCGTTGACGCGCGAGCCGTCGCGCAGGCGGGCGTCCACCAGCGGCTGCGAGCGGTCGATGCGCCGGCCCAGGGGCGCGACGATGCGCTCGATGATGGTCATGGCCGCTTCTTCCGAGGGGAAGGTGGTCGGCACGCGGGAAATGCGCCCGTGCCGCTCGATGTAGATCTGGTTGGGGCCCACGACCATGATTTCGGTGATGCTGGGCGAGCGCAGCAGGTCCTCCAGCGGCCCCAGACCAAAGATCATGTCATAGAGGGTTTTCTTCAGATAGGACGCCGCTAGATAAGTCTTGACGTTCTCCAGCAGCTCGGCGGCAATGGGCTCGACGGCCGTGTCGAAATGGGCGTCGACCACGTCTTCAGCGCTGGCCGGCAGGGCCTTGGTCTCCGCAAAGCCGATGCGCACGGCCAGTTTGCTGATGACAGCGCCGAGGGTGGCCTCCATCTCCGCGCTGGTGCCCAGTTCCGACCAGCGGGCGGCCGCGCGCGATTCCCTGGTCAGCCGTCGATAAACCCAGTCGCTGAGTCGCCCGCGCAGGGCCCGCCTGATGATCAGCGGCGAAAGCTCGGAGCTGAAGACCTGCGTGCGGAAGTCGGCCATGAGCAGGTCGTCGACGATGCGGTTGAGCTGGTCAGCGCGTTCAGAGGAGGCATCCAGATGCGACCAGCTTCCCAGGCGCAGGTCCAGCCGCCGCAGGACCGCCGCGTGCAAAGCGTTCTGCACTTCGGTCAGTTGCTGGTCGATGCCCACGCGCTCCATGGACTCGCGCTGGGCGTCGGTCAGCGTGAGCACGAACTCCATGATGCGCAGCCGCCCCGCGCCGCCGCGCAGGGGCACGCGCTGGCCGGGCTCGACCGGCTTGCCATCCAGTTCCACGGGGTTGACGCCCGGCGGCAGCTCGACTTCCCATCCGCTGTCGGAACGATCGATGCGGGCATGGATGCCCGAGACGAAGCGCGAATCCAGCTTGATGTCGCAATGGTCGTCCCGCCCGATGATAAAGCCGGCCGGCCCGTCAAAGCCGATCCATTGCCGATGCGTCAGGGTGTTTTGAACCAGGACCCGCATAGTATTGCAGGCCGGAGTATATCGCGCCGTTTGACGCTCGCCATTCCGCGCCGCAAGATTGGAGGCATGCTCTACCGTCGCGGGCAGGTCAAGCGCTTCGAATTTGACCCCGGGCGCACCATCGCCGGGAAATATACCATCGAGCGGCCGCTTGGAAGTGGCTACGAGGGCGAGGTTTACGTTATCATCGAACGATCGACCGGCATTCGCCGCGCCGCCAAGTTCTACTATCCCCACCGCGACCCCACCGGCAAGGCGGCCATCGCCTATGCCCGCAAGCTGGATGCTCTGCGCCACTGCCCCATCCTGATGGGCTATCACCACCAGGAAATCGTGCAGGTGCGCCGCCGCAAGGTCATGGTCGTCATCAGCGAGCTGGTCCAGGGCAAGAAGCTCAGCGAGTTTCTGGCCGAGCAGCCCGGCAAACGCCTGCCCTGGTTCGAGGCCCTGCATGTGCTTCATGCCCTGGCCAAGGGCATCGCGCCCATTCACGCCCTGGGCGAATACCACGGCGACATCCATGATGACAACATCATGGTCCGGCGCCGCGGAATCTCGTTTGACGTGCGCCTACTGGACTTTTTTGACCTGGGCCGGCCCACGCGCCAGAAAATCCACAAGGACGTGCTGAACCTCATCCAGGTCTTTTTGACCATCCTGGGCGGGCGCGACCACTACGCAAGCCAGCCCCAGGTGGTCAAGGATATCGTGCGCGGGTCCAGGGATTCGCTGATCCTGCAGCGTTTTCAAAGCGCCGGCGATATCCAGCGCTACCTGGAAGAAATGGAGTGGGATGCGCCCCAGAGGGGCTGAGGGTCAGGGCGGCGGCGACCAGGGGACTTTGCCGCTGCTGCCGATCCGCGCCAGGGCGCGATCTTTCCAGGTCTTGTAGATCTGGGCATTGCGCGTCTGCCGCAGGGCCGGCAACTGGTCGGGGTTTTCCAGGGGCGGCGGCTCGTTGCCCTTGTAGCCCAGTTCGGTCAGCAGTTCCACACAGCGCCGCTGCAGTTCCTGCTCTCGCCGCCGCTGGTCCATGCGTTCGTTCTTAAACTCGGTGGTTGAGGTCTCGGCGAGATCACGGTCGATCTGGTCGATGCGCGCCTGGTGCTGGTTGCGCGCCAGGCAGATCTGGTTAACCCGATGCCACCACAGCATGTCGGTGGCCCGCGCCGTCATGGCCGACAGGTCCGCCGCCAGTGGGTTGTTCGGATGCTGCCGGCGATACATTTCGAATCGCAGCAAGGCCACTTCCGGCTGCAGGTCGCTCAATTCGCGATCGGCCTGTTCGATGAGGTCCCATCCTGGCGGCGGAGGCTGATCAGGCGCCCGTGGCGGTGCGGCCGCGGGCGCTGGCTCAGGCGCCTGGACCGGCTCCGGTGGGGCAGGCGTCGGCTGCGGCCTGGGCAGTTCTGATCGCTGGCGCTGCGGAGGGCGGGCCGGCGGCGCCTGGGCTTCAAAGATGCTCGGCCGGGGCGAGGGGGAGGCTATCGGTTGTGTTGGCCGTGCGCTGCTTGGTCGCAGCAGGAGCAGCATAAGGCCCAGCCCGGTGATAGCAACCGCGATGACGGCGCCGACCACAAAAGCCGCTTTGGATGCCCGGCGATGCGGTACATAGTAGGGGATCACCGGCGCGGGAGCCTGCGTCGCGGAACCCAGAGAAACATAGTCATCATCCGCAGCGCTGGCCTGGTCATACTCGGCTTCCGCAGCCTGCGGCAACAGGTCGGCCGACGGCGACAGCCCCCGGGGTTGTGGGGGCACCGATCCGGGGCCGGCGGCGGCAGCACTGGCAGGAGTGAAGCGGCGGCCCACGCCCAAGGGGTCAATCTCCAGCACTGGCGCCGTGGGCTGGTCCCCCAGGCTGATCAGGTCGCCTAGTTCGATATACGCTGCGTCCTCGATGGGGCTGCCGTTGACGCAAGTGGGCTGGTTCGTGCTGCCGCTCTGGACGATCCATCGCCCCTCATGCATGAACAGCAGGCAGTGGCAGGGGTCGACCAGTGTCGAGGGCACTTGCACATCGGCGGTGGTGGCGCGGCCCACGACAATGGGGCGCTCCGCGCCGCGAGGTGCAAAGTCGTAGATGCGACTCCCCAAGGCGTGGCGCAGGCGCAGTTGCAGGCCCATTGCGGTACCTCAACGCCCCATTATACCAGCCGCTGCGGATCGGCCTAGCTCAATGATTCACCGAGAATCTTGGCGGCCTGGTCAGCGCGGTATTGCTTGAGCTTCTGGCGCAGCTCCGGGCGCGAGTTGGCCAGGATGGCCACGGCCAGCAGGGCGGCGTTGACCGCTCCGGGTTTTCCGATGGCCAGCGTGCCCACGGGGATGCCCCCGGGCATCTGCACCATCGACAGCAGCGAATCCAGGCCCTTGAGCGATGCGCTCTCCATGGGCACGCCCAGGACCGGGACCACGGTCTGGGCCGCCACCACGCCGGCCAGGTGTGCCGCCGCACCGGCCGCGGCGATAAACACCTCCACGCCGCGTTTCTCGGCGTCGGCGATGAAGGCCTCCAGCTCCTTGGGGGTGCGGTGAGCCGACAGCACGCGGCACTCGTTGGTCACGCCAAACTGGTTTAGCGTGTCGCGCGCGCTCTTGAGAACGTCCCAGTCGGACTTGCTGCCCATCACCACCGCTACCTGCAGGCTCTGCGCCATGTGAAAATCTCCTTCTACCTTGTTGGCCGGGAGTCTAACATCGACCTGGGCCGCCGGGCAAATTCCCGCTACGAGGTCGCGGCCGGTAACTCGACCACAAAGCGGCTGCCTCTTCCCGGCCCTTCGCTGGAGGCGCGGATGCTGCCGCCGTGGGCTTCGACAATGGCATGGCTGATCGACAACCCCAGGCCGGTGCCCGGGCTGCGCGTTCCGCGCTTGTCGGTGAAGAAGGGCTCGAAGATATGCTCCAGGATCTGCTGGTCCATGCCGCGGCCGTTGTCGCTGACGCTGAGTTCGACCCTGTCGCCGGTGCGGCGGACCTCCACCTGCACGCTCCCCGCCGGCGGGCTGACCGCCTCCAGCGCATTGAGCACCAGGTTCAGCAGCACCTGCTTCATCTGGCCTTCGGAGGCCAACACAGCGCATCGGTCATCGGGATCACATAGCAGACGTAATGCTATGTCACGGTAGGCGCGCAGGCCGCCGAGCATGCCTGCCACCTCGGCCGCCAGTGCGGACAGGGCCACACGCCCCATGGTTTGCTGCCCCGGCCGAGCCAGAGACAGCAGCTTGGTGGTGATGTCCTTACAGCGAAACGCCTCTTCACAAATGATGTTCAGCGCCGATTGCAGTGGCTCCGTGGCCGGATGGGAGGGAACCTGCTCCAGCTGGCGCAGGGCCAGTTCGGCGTGACCGCTGATGATGCCCAGGGGGTTGTTGATCTCGTGGGCCACGCCGGCCGCCAAATAGCCCACCGATGCTAGTCGTTCGGAGCGCACCAGTTGCTGGCTCTTGGCGGCCACTTTCTGCTCCAGGTCGCGGTAGAGTCCCTCGAGCTGCTCGGCCATGCGGTTGAAATCCGCGGCCAGGGCGATGAATTCGCCGGCTCCGCGGGGCTCCAGGCGCAGGGCAAAGTCGCCGCCGGCCAGTCGGCGCACGCCGCCCGACAAGCGGTTCAGCGGCCGCATGACCCCTCGGTATTGCGCCACGGCCACCAGGGCGGCGCTGAGAATGATCGCCGCGCACAACACCAGCATGGTGATCGTCGTCGTCTGTTGTTTGCGCTGGGCGTCGCGCTGGCTGGACTGGATCTGATGGCGGATGCGGCCGCCCAGCTCCGAGGCCTGCCGCCGCACGCGATCCAGCCCGCCCATCAAGTCCACGTAATCATCCGGCGAAATCTGGCCCGCGGCCGCCGCGCTCAACGCCTGGATTATCTGCGATAGCGGCCCGCGCAGCTCGGCGGTCGGGCCGTTGGGCGGATCCTGAAGTTTCAGCAGGGCCCGGCGCAGCTCCTCCAGGGCGCGCTGCACATCAGGCGACGGGGCCGACAGATAGTGCCGCGCCAAGGTCGCGCTGGAGGCCGCATCGTAGACGCCGCGCAGCTGCTCATAGCCGCGCAGGGCGATGCCAAAATCCTGTGTCACGGCATGAATGCCCCACAGCGCTGCCGTACTGATCAGCAGCAGGCTGACGATCAGCGCCACGGTCTGGGCGGCCATCTTCCGTCGCAGCATCATGCGGACGCCATTGTAGCCGCATCGGAAGGCCAGAACACACCGCAGGCGCGACCCGCGATTGCCTTCGCTAACCCAGCGGCGCCCAATGGCTGATCTGGGCCATCGCCTCGCCCAGGCTGACCACCACCGGCTCCTGGCCGATCTCAAGCCTTGATTGCAGCCGTTTCGGCTCATCGCTGGCGGTCCACAGGCCCACCAGCAGCCGCGCCTCGCCCAGCCGCTGACGCAGGCGCTTGTACAAGTAGCGCACCGAGGGCAACGCGGCCGGCGGCAGGGCGGAGATGCAGACGATCTGCGGACGATACTGTTCCACGAACTGCACCATTTCGCTGGCCAGCCGCGCCACCGAAAGCGTCTGCACTTCATGCCCGCAGCGCTCCAGGAGCCGGGCGAGCATGTCCGCGGCAACCTCGTCGGCTTCATCATGCGCTGGCAGCACCAGGATGCGCTGCGGCTGCGCCGGCTTGGCCGGCGGCGTGCTCGTCTTGTCGGCGCTGGCCTGGGCAGCCTCGTTGACCAGCCCTGCCAGTGTCGCCAGCACCGAATCCCGTCGCCAATCCTCCAGCCGACCGCGGTGACGGTCCTGCTCCTCCAGCGCCAAGGCCGGAAGCATCACCTGGTCGTAAAGCTGCTGCAGCGATTTGTCCTGAAGGTGCTGCTCGACCTGTTCGCCGGCCTCCACCTCGTCCATCGCCAGCAGACGCTGGTAAAGGCGCACCGGCGCCGCCAGCACCTCCTCATCACTCAACATCACATTGATGAACTGAAGCTGCGGAACGTACTTGCCCACCACCGCCAGGCACACCGTCAGCGGCGTCGAGAGCACCAGTCCCACCGGTCCCCACAGCCACGTCCAGAACACGGCCGCCACCAAGATCGCCAGGTTTGACATGCCGGTGCTGGAGCCGTAGAGCCAGGGTTCCATGAAATTGTTGCTCAGCAGCTCGATCACCACGAACAGCCCGGCCGCCAGGAGGAAATGGCGCCAGTCGGAGAAGGTGGCCAGCGCCACTGCCAGCGGCAGTGACGCCGCAATCCACGGCCCCAGGTAGGGCACAAAACGCAGCACCGCCGCGAGCAAGCCCCACAGCACCGCGTTGGGAATCCCGATGAAATAGAGCCCCACGCCGATGGCCAGGCCATAGCTTCCGTTGACGATCGACTGGGCCACCAGATAGCGGCTCACGCGGGCGGCCGCCTCGTCCAGCGCCTGCGTGGATAGATGAATCCGCCCCTGGCCGATCAGCCGCAGCAGCCGATCGCGCAGGTCTTCCTGCTGCACCAGAATAAAGACTACGAAGACCAGCACGATGCCCGCCAGTCCCAGTTGCTGCAGCACCGGTCCCAGGGAGCTGCGCAGGACCTGCACAAGGTTGGGCTCGCCGGGCACCACGCGCACCGGCACGGGGCCCGCCGTGCTGGCCGGTTGCGTGGTGGTCAGTTCATGTCCCAATTGCTTGATTTGCTCCATGGCCCGGCCGACGGGGCCCTTGGCCGGCCCATCCAGCGACAGGGCCGCAACGCGCTTCTGAATATTGGCGCGATACTGCGGGAGGCTGTTGGCCAGGTCCACCAGTTGGTCGGTCACCATGTAGATCAACAGACCCACCAGGCAGAATGTCGCGATAACCACCAGCACGGTCGCCACGATGCGGCCCAGCCCCAGTCGCTGAAGGCGCACCACCACCGGTCCCAGGATAAAGCTCAGCAGGACCGCCAGGGCCAAGGGGATCAGAACCTCGCGGGCCAGGTACAGAGAGGCGACGACCACCGCGCTGGCCGCCAGCACCACGGCGGGCGAGGTTGTGGATTCAGCGTTGCGAGCCATGGGCGCGGCAGTGCCTGCTTGCAAACGCCGTGCGAACGTCCGATAGCTTGGGCGGCTCGCGCCCAGGCGGCCAATGTCGAGCCCCTATCTGACCGATGCAACCTGATGAGCAGGAGTGGCTTTATGCGCCCATTCATCGCACCCGTCGTGTTCCTGGCTTTGGCCGGCAGCGCCTGGGCACAGACCACCAAGCCGGCTGAGCAGCAGTGGGTCCAGGTGGTCAAAGAGTTCGCCCGCGCGGTGGCGGCGGGGGAAGATGTCGCTGTGGCCCCTCTGCTGAGCAGCAGCCTGAGCATCCGCGCCTTTGACAGCCGCGCCGATTCCCTTGCAGCGCTGATGGCTCGCGCCGGCAAGGGCCAGCTCCTAGGCGCCCATGCCGATATGCACGAGCCTCTTTCCATGGCGGCCGCCCTGGCCGCTGACTTTAAGACGGCCGCGGACGTGCCCGAGCAGGTCAAACGGCACATGGTGCCGGCCAACGATGCGGAGATGACGCGGGCCAACGCCACCGCCGTTCAGTGGCTGAGCCTGGAACTGCAAGCGCGCAGCGGCGACCCGGTGGCGGTGATCACCTTGTGGTGCAGCCGCACGCCCGATCCGCTGCCCCGGGCCAGCGACACCGGCGCCGCGGACATGGAGCCGATCTTCATATTGCTCAAGGGCGAGGAAACCACCAGCGGGCAGTTTCGGATCAAGACGGTGGTCTTTGGCAACCCTCTGCCGGCTAACTGAAGAAAGGTCCGGCGTTCCCAGAGCCAGACTGCGGGGGGCGGAAGCTAAACCTTGGCCGGCTCAGCGCCTTCGCTGGCCTTCTTGCGCAGCAGTTCCATCTTTTCCTTGACTTCCGAGGCCATGCGCGAGTTGGGATACTCGGCCACCAGGGATTCACCGACGCGCAGCGCCTCCGCCCAGCGATGGTCTTTGACGGCCAGGGTGAACTGCTGGCCCAGGAGCTGAAGCTTGTCCTTGAAGACGCGCCGCGCGGTCTCCTGGATCTCGGCGGCTTCGGGTGGGGTCAGATAGGGGTCCAACTGCTTGAGGATCTCGACGCTGCCTTCGACATCGTGGCGGTTGACCGCGTCCTTCCAACTGTCCAGAAGCTGTTTCTTGTGGGCCGCCCGGCGATTTTCCACTTCCTGCGCCAGGTTGCGGGCGCTGGCCTCCAGGGGGAACATGGCCGCTACGCGCTCGGCTTCGCGCAGAGCGGCCGCCCATTGTTCGGCGCGACAGTGGCGATCGATGACGGCGGTGGCTTCGCCCATCTGCTTGCGCAGCTCGTCCTGGCGCAGCTTGGTAATTTCCTCACGGAAGCGGTCGGCTTCCTGCTTGTAGCCAAACACCCGCTCGATGTCGTTGGCCAGCACCAGCGCCGCCTCGTAATCCTTCTTGGCGATTTCCTCGCGGATGGCGCGGCGCAGGGCGTCGCGTTCGGTGTCGCGGAAGGCGATGGCCTTGGCCCGTTCGCTGATGAGCTGCTGCTCACTGACCATGTTCAGCAGCACATTGATCTGTTGCAGGCGCTCGTTGACCGGCGACATGAGTTCTTCCAGCCGGCTTTGCTGGCTCTGCTGATTGGCCAGCATCACCAAGGCCAGGCACCACACCGCCAGCACTGCAAAGACGCTGATACAGCCGGCGGCCAGCAGCGTATAGTCCGCGGGCCCCGGGCGCGAGGCGACCACCGCTCCCATGGCCAGCACGACAAGAGCACAAACCAGCACGATGGGGAAGACCCACAGGAAGGCACGAACAGAAGGCTTGGCCACGAATCACCTCGCGGTGTTGGACAGGTTGTCAACGCTCTGGGTGTCTGCTCTTCAGCAGTCTAAACCTGTCCTCGGCGGGCGTCAACGGAATTCGCTTCTGACTCCTTCCGGAGTTTCTCCGCAGCGATAGACCGCCCTCCCCAATCCAAGATCCGCGATCGCCCGGGTGGCCGTCCTCGATCATCGCCAGTAGTAGTTCCACGCGTAGGTCAGTTCCACCGGCTTGCCGGGCTCGAGCTTGACGGTCCACGCCACCCGGCCAACGCCGTTGAAGTGCCGCCACCAGTACGGCCACGAGGAGTACCAGCCCCACCACGCCGGATGATCGCCGCCCGGCGCGAACGTCGCATCCTCGAACACGTTCACCATCTCGATCTTCCCGCCGGCGCCGGCCTCGGTGACGTTCCCGAGCACGTGGCGCACCACCTCGACCTCGATGGGCTGCTTGCCGTAGTGGGTCAGGCCGATCTTGCCTGACAGGTCGATCCGCCCGTACGTGTCGCCTTGCCATACCGTGGCGTTGGGCGTGCGCCGGGTCTCGGTGTCGCTCTTGGCCACGCGCACGTCGACGGCGGTCGTGATCGTCAGGTCGGTGCTGGCGCCGATGGCGGTGTAGGTCATCATGCCCTGCGCCAGCACACGATCTCCGCGCACGATCATGGCCGGGGCCGTCGTCAACGGATACTCGCTCTTGTTGTCCAGGCGAATCTTGTGCATCACCTTGGGCGCGGCGAAGAGCCGCGCGATCTCGGCCGCCCGCTGATCGCCGATGTGCCGGCGAAGCTCCGGCGGCGCCGTGAAGGCAATGTCCAGCGAGTAGGCATCGCGATAGGGCAGCGTGAACTCGGTCACCGGCAGGGTCATGCGCTGGCCCTTCTTCAGGCTCACGTGCTTGAGCGTGAAGATGAACAGGTCCTCGGTCTTGCCCGAGCCGGCCAACTCCGGACTGAGATTCGCTCCGCCGTCGTCGGCCGTGGCGGGCTGGCGTACCTCGGTCATCCGGGCCGACTGGCTCATGATCGCGTTGGACATCGCGTACGCCGTGCGGGCGTCCTCGCGGAAGTAGGATGAGAGCTGCGCCGCCGTCTGCTGCAGCGACAACGGATCGAGCGTCTCCTTGAACGCAAACGTTGGAACTCCGATCACCAGATGCGCGGTCACATCCTCCAGGTCGGCCATTTCGTTCAGCAGTGTCGCCTGCAGTTTCACCACCGCGCTGCCCTTGCCGTCGATGGCGATCTTATAGTGCGGAATCCAGCGGATGCCCTTCTGCACGTAGACCATCCCCACCTCGGCCTCCTTCTGGGCCTTGGCGTCGGGCCAGTCGAGTGTGAGTGTCAATAGATTGCGGAATTCCTCGTTCGCAGCCGCCGCCGTGTGCTGGCCCTTGAACGTGATGTCGGCGATGCGATCGATGGGAACGACCTTGACACCGTCGGCGGTTCTCAAAAGCACGATCGAACCCTTCACCGGCAGCCGCTGGCCGGTTCCCGGCGGGCTGATGCTCTGGAGTTCCTCGCCGCTGAGGGTCGGCACGCCGACGATCGTGGCGGCGTAGGTCAGCGGGACGGCTTCCTTGGCGGCCGGCGCCAGCGGCGACTCGGTGACGGTCACCGCCGCGCCGACGTTCGCCTCGATCAGTTCGCGCAGCGTCAGCGAGGTCCGGCTCACCAGCACCTTCATCTGGCTCGCGGTCACGCCGGAAAGCTTGACATCCTTCTGCGCCGAATAGGGCCAGAACGTCCCCAGCACGGGCGCGGGCAGGTAGTCGAGCACCACGTTCCCGGACGGATCGGTCGGCATCTTCCCCGAATGCAGCACGAAGGCGTGGCCATCCTTGAAGACCGTGATTTCGCGCACGGGCATCTTCGCCAGGGCGCTCAAGGGCGCGGCCTTCTGGGCCGGGGCCGCCGCCGCACAGAACAGCACCGCGACAACTCCAATCAACGATCGCCTCATGGGACACCTCTTTCTGCTTGTTAGGCCAAGCCCCATTACACCCCAATGGACGCGATTACGCACCCCCAATTGCGTAACTTGTTGGTAACAGTCAACGGGCCGCTTCGTGCCACGCGCCCACCGTGCGTGGGGCGACCCTTCTATTTCTTTACAACAGGAATTTGCTGGTGGTCTTGGCGCGGGCATCGTACGATAATGCTGGTGGGCCAGGGAGCAACTTCGCCCCGCCATCTCCGCCCGGATGTTCCGGGCTTTTGCAGGAAAGGAGCCAGCCTATGCGTTCAGTGTTGATTGCCGCGGCCTTGGTGATGTGCATCACTCTGGCCCACGGTTGCAAGGACAAGGAAACGAAGGTGACCGCACCCAAGCCCGCGCCCGGTACCACCCAACCCGCGGCCCGGACACCGGCGCCGCCGGCCATGGACACACCCAAGGCCGCCGTCAACGCCAGCACCGCCGAGGCCGAGTCCATGCTCAAGAAAGTCATGGACTACATCAAGGAGCGCAAGCTCTCCGATGCCGAGCCGCTGCTGAAAAAGCTGGAAGAGATGAAGGCTTCCCTGCCGCAGGGCTTGCAGGACCAGATCGCCAGCGCCCGCAAGGCGTTCGATTCGGCCAAGGCCGTGCCGGCCGTGCCTGGCCTGTAACCGCGCTGGCGCCGCAGTGGGTTGGCTATAGCGACTGCAACCGCATGCCGGCGCGCCAGGCGTGGCCGTTGCGGTAGGCCGCCAGCGTCATCGGGCGTTTGCCTTCGGGTTGTACCTCGATGATCTGCAGGGCTTGGCCGTCGCCGGTGCCCAGGTTGCCGTGGACATCGATCTGCCCCGGCGCCGACGGGCCGCCCGCGATGGGTTTGGCCCGTACCAGGGTCAGGCTGCCGGCGGCGTTTCCGGCCGAATCGAGCAGGCGCACATGGCAGCCTGGCCAGGGGTAAAGTCCGCGAATCTGGTGGGCCAGGTCCAGCGCGGTGCGGTTCCAGTCGAGGTGCGATGCCTGGCGTGACAGCTTGGGGGCCCGTGTCGCCAGGGCCTCATCCTGCGCCATCGGCTGGGCCGTGCCGCCCGCCAGTTGATCGATGACCCTTATCAGCAGTTGTGCCCCGTCCACGGCCAGCCGGTCATGGAGTTCGCCCGTGGTCTCCAGTTCGCCGATTTGCAGCCGCGTCTGGCCCAGAATGGCTCCGGCATCCATGCGCTGGGCCAGTCGGATGACGGAATTGCCCGTGACCTGGTCGCCGCTGAGGATGGCCCAGTGTATCGGGGCCGCGCCGCGCCATCGCGGCAGCAGCGAGGCATGCAGGTTCACCGCGCCCAGGCGGGGGCTCGCGATGGCGGCAGGTCCGATCTTCTGGCCAAAGGCGATCACCACCAGCAGGTCGGCCTCGGGAAGCGGCAACTGGTCGATGTTCTCCGTGCGCTGTAGCGTCAGGTCACGCTCGATGGCCAGTTGCGCCACCGCCGTGGGGGTCAGCCTGGCGCCGCGCCCGGCGGGGCGATCCGGCTGTGTGACCACCAGCGATACCCTGTGGCCTGCGTCCAGCAACTGGCGCAGCGAGGGTACCGCAAACTCGCCGCTGCCGGCGAAGATGATATTCAGAGGCTGCATACGGCTCCGCGTTCGAAATCCAAGTGTGGCGTCTTACACGATAGGCCGCACCGCGGCGCGGCGGTTCAGCAGTGGCGCCAGCAGGGCGGCGATCAGCAGGGCCAGATAGGGCCCATGCGCCACCGAGAGGTATAACTGGCTGGCCGCCACCAGCAGGCCGCACACCACCGCAAACACCACTCGCGCCGACGGCACCACCGGCCGCACCGAACCGGCCGTAGCCAGAAAGAACGCCACGAACAGTGCCGGCGAAGCCAGCATCTGGTAATTCACGAAGGTAAACGCCGCCGCCAGGTTCATGGGAACCCCTGGCCACAGCAGGCCCCGCCAACGGGCGGCCACCTCGGGAACCGTATAGGGCAGGGGCAGGACCAGCAGTCCGATCCCCGCTGACAACGCGATCAGCAGCGGCAACCGGTAATCGATCAGCCCGCGGTACAAGAGGTATAGTCCGCCGATGACCACGGCCAGCGCCGAGGCCGTGCCCAGCGGCGCGGCGTGGGCGCCGATGGCCAGATCCTCCAGGGGCGGAAGGGAGTCCAGGCTCACCTGGGCGCGCCGATAGCCGCGTCCGGGTTCGGGGTTCCAGTCCAGCAGCCACGCGGCCGAGTACCTCACAAAGCGGGCGTCGGCTCCCGCGGCGCTCCGTAGCGAAAACCACGGGTCGCTGCCGCCCGGTGCCGCATCAACCGTCGAAAAGCGCACCACGTCGCCCACCAGCATATGGTCGGGATAGAGCACCGAATGGGGGCGCAGCCAGTGACCCAGCAGTGCCGCCAGCAGCAGATACGTCACCAGCACCGGATGCAGATTGCGCCCGCCGACCAGCCAACTGACCATAGCCAGCAGCAATCCGGCGCCGGCCAAAACGCACCAAGGCATGGCGCCGGTGCTGCTGTTCTTCCAGGTATCGCTGAGCAGGTGCGCCGGCAGCATCATCGCCAGCAAAAGGGCATGCCACAGCATCTCCGGCATCTGCAGTTGCCCGCCACGCCATCCGATCCGCCGCCAAACCATGCCGCCCAGCCACGCAAACCCCAGGACCACAGCCACGGCCCCGGCAGCGCGCCAGCCGAACATCAAGAGCCCGGCCGCCAGGGGGAACATGGCCCCGGGTACATGCAGGCGATGGTAGCTATTGCGGGCTTGGAGCATGTCACCTCAACAGGCCAGCGCCAGACCGTGCTGGCGTCGAAGCTGCACGATCGCCTGCGCCAGCGGCAGATTCGTCGGACAGACGGCGCTGCACACGCCGCACTCGATGCAACTGGCAAGCCCGCAGCGCTCGGCTTCCTGTGCGTCCTGGTCCTGGGCGGCATCCAGTAGCCCGGCCGGAAGCACCGCCGTGGGGCAGTACTGGGCACACCAGGCGCAGCGAATGCACGACCCAGCCGCCACGGCCGACGGCGCTGCGGCCGCGTGGACCGCCAACTCCGCCGGACCCGCCACCGCCGCGCTGCCAATGTCCCGATGCCGCAGCAGATCGCTGGCATACAGCGTATCGGCGACGATACCCAACTGGCGCAGTAACTGCTCCAGCGGAGTGCCCACCGGCGCGATGACGTAATGCGAGCGGCCGCTGGTAAGATCCGCCACGGCAATGGGCACCTGGAGCATGGGCTGCTGCCTGGCGGCGAAGCGCCCCACGGCGACGGCCGCCGCTCCATCCAGCAGCAGCACGCCTTGCTCAATGGGCAGGCGCTGCGGACGCAAGCGCAACTGCAGCACGTTGTACAGCAGCACACTGGGGTCCGACTGTGGGTAATGATGGGGCATGCCCAGCATTTCGATGCCGTGTTGCAGAGCCAGCCGCTCCAAGGCGGTCCACCAGCGCGACGGCGCGCCGGCCTCGACCACGATCAAGGCCTGCCTGGCACCGGTCAGTTGCCGTAGCAGGTCAACCCCCGCGACCATGGCCGCTGCCGCCCGGTTCCCCAGCAGGGCGTTGAGCCGCAGCGGCGGATCCGCATCCAGCAGGCTGCACAGCACCGTATCGGCCGGGCGCTGCAGCGTCGCCACGAGTTGATCCAACAGGCTGGGGCTGCCGCGGCGGGCGGTCCACAGCCCGGCAGCACGCAGCAACGGAATCCATTGCGCCAAGTCCGCGTGCTGGAGTGTCCTGCCGGTGACATCCGGCAACGGCGGCTCGCCGGGCAGTACGCGGTCCTGAAAATCCGGCTCCAGGTCGATGGCCGGCACCGCGGGTCCGCCCAGCAGCGTCACCGTGCTGCTGCCGACAATTCGCCCGCTGGTGGGCGCCAGGACCGAAGTGGCCTCGGCCTGCGCCTCGGTCAGCGCTTCGCCGCGGGCCACCAGGGTCCCGGCGGGGCGGGCCACCTGGGCCAAACCCAGGGCTGCGGCCGGGACACAAAGCCGCGTCGGCAGCTCCAGCCGCCGCAGTGGAGGTACCTGGCTTGGCCACGGGCACTCCCAACTCAGTCCACCACCCGAGCGTGTGTCGATATAGCGCATGCGGCGCCGCCATGAAGCCGAGGTGTCAGGTGCTCAGCGCGATTCCCTGTCGGGCGCACAAGCCGCGAAGTCTGTCGGTCGCCAGCTTGAACAGCTCCGGGCCGGTCTCGCCATGCGAGTGGCCGGCAACTCTCAGGTGCGGTTCCAGGGTCAGAAAACCGCGATAGCCGCTGCGATAGGCGTCGCCGAGGATGGCCTCCAAGTCGCCATCGCCCTCGCCGGGAGGCACGACGCTACCGTCCTTCAGCAGGGCATCCTTGATGTGAATATGGGTCACGTAGGGCTTCAGACCCGGCCAGTTATCGCGCGGCCGCTGGCCGACCTGCACGAAATTGGCAAAGTCGAACGCCGCCCGCAGCAGCGGCGAATTCACCGCCGCCAGCAGATCGACACAGTTCCTGCCGCCCTGGCCGTAGATGTCCTTTTCGTTCTCGTGGACCAGGATGAGATTCCGGCCGCGCACATAGTCGATCTTGGCGAGCATGCGCTGCACGATCTCACCGCGATAGCTGCCAAAATCCTGGCCCAGGACGGGAGGGTAATAGCTGAAGATGCGGATCATCCCGGCGCCAAAATACTCGGCCAGTTCCACCGCGACCTTGAAACGTTCAAAGTGGGGCTCGAAGGGATCGTTGATCTTCACCTTGCCAATGGGGGAGCCGATACACGCCACGCCCAAACCCGCCGCCGCCAGCTTGGTCTTGATCTGCTTCCGCAGGTCGGCGTCAAAATCCAGCACGTTAATCTTATTGACGCTGCGGAGTTCAAAATACATCACGCCATTGGCTTTGCAGGTGGCGATCTGCTGGTCAATGCAGGGCGATATTTCGTCGGCAAAGGCCGCCAGTTTCAGCATGCTGTCTCCGGTATGCGTTGGGGCGGATTGTAAAGGGGTCGCGGTTTTGTCACCAGTGCGATCAAAGCCAGCCCCGGCGCCGCCGCCAGCACGGTCAGGGCAAAGAACGCCGGGAAACCCCACGCCTTGGCCAAAAAACCCATGGGGGAAGCCATCAAGGAACTGGCCGCCGCCATCAGACTGGTCAACAGGGCATACTGCGCCGCCGAATAGCGCGGGTTGCACTGGTTCATCAGAAACGCCATGTAGCCGGCCACCGCCAGTCCGCCGCAGAGGTTCTCGATGCCGATCACGCCGATCATCAGTCCCTTGTGATGACCCGCCAGCGCCAGCAGCCAAAAGCCGCCGTTGCTCAGTGCCTGCAGGATCCCGAAAACCCACAGGCAGCGGCGCATGCCCCAGCGGCTGACCAGCACTCCGCCGAGAATGGCGCCGGGGATACTGATCCCCAGCCCGAAGGCCTGTTTCCACAGGCCGATGGATTGGTTGGAAAATTTCAAGTGACTCAGCAGCGGCGTGGTCATCGATCCGCCCAGCACATCCGGCAGCCTGAAGAGCAGGACAAACAGCACGATCCAGCCGGCGGCGCGTCCGTTGCGCTTGAGAAAATCCCGCGCCGGCTCCACGACGGCCTGGCGCAGCGTTTCCGGCGGGCTGTCGGGCGGTGGCACCGGCCCCAGGGCAATTCCCACCAGCCCCAGCAGCATCAATGCCGCCATCAGAAGGTAAACGGTGGGCCACGGAGTGTAGGCCGACAGGACAAGCGCCCCGGAGCCCGAGGCAATCAACGCCAGTCGATAGCCGCTGACGAAGACCGACGCGCCGGCGCCGGCCTGCGCCCCGGGGAACAAGTCCGTGCGGTAGGCGTCGGCAACAATGTCCTGGCTGGCCGAGAACAGCGCCAGTATCAACGCGCCGGTCGCAAACAGGTGCAGCGAAGCGGACGTTCCCTGCGGTCCACACCGCGCCATCAGGACGATGGCGGCGGCCACCAAGGGCTGGGTCACCAGCAGCCAGCCGCGCCGCCGGTCCAGGCCCGGCGTGTAACGGTCCATCAGCGGAGCCCACAGGAACTTCAGCGCATAGGGGAGGGTGACCAGCGAGAACAGCCCGATGGCCGCGACATCGATGCCGGCGTTACACAGCCAGAGCTGCATGGTCTGGCCGGTGAGTGGACTGGGCAGACCCGAGGCAAAACCCAGCAGCGCCATGGCCCCCAGGCCGCTGCGTATGTTCCGATCGCCTTGCATCCGTGCAATCCTCCGGCGCTTCTGGTTTTGGTCCGGGCTCAGCTCGATGGCGGGCGCAGGGTGAGGGTCTGCTCCCGTGGCTGGGCGGCCGCAAACGCTGCCCGGAATTCGTCGTCGCTGGCAAATGTTGTGGCCGGCAGCACGCGGCAGTTGATACTCAACCGCAGTTGCAGGGGCTCAAACGGCCATGGCTCCACCGTCAGCTCCCACTCCGCGGGCCTGCTGACGCTCAGGCACCGGGCCGGGCCGCCGGGTGAACTGCGCACGCCCTGGATCTGGGGAAACACCACTTCCTGGCAGAGCAGCGACAGGGTCAGGCGATCGACGACCTGGAGCACCTGGTAGTTGTAGGCCAGAGCGTCCTCCTGCACATCGGCGCCGTCCCTGGCCAGTCCCAGGCGCAGCGGCAGGTCGGTGCGCAGGCCCAACTGCCGCCGAAGCGACTCCTGGCGCTCGGCCTGTTGATGCTGAAACTTGTTGATCTGGAACATTTCCGGGCGCGTGTGCTCGTTGCCGGCCGAAAAAGCCGACAGCCCCAGGCCATGCAGACTGACCAGCAGTGCCGCATAGGGCCCGAACTTGGCCTGCACGCGATCCACCGAGGCGCTCCAGGCCTGCAGTGCCAGCAGGACCGGCGGCTCGAAAACGTCCAGCGGCAGCCCGCGCGCATTGAGAGTGGGTGCGGCGTCGTGTTCGGTCCAGCCGCAGTCGTGCCAGCCGCAGGCGTCGCAAACGGCCTCCCAGGGAACCGGTGTCGCAAAATGGCTGTTACCCCAATAGCGCGCCAAATGGCCGGACAGCAGGGCGTGGTCATGTTGACCCATGAGCACAAACTGATCGTGGCGCTGCCGGCGGATCATGGCTTGCGGATGGTATCGTATCGGCGGCCAAAGATGTAGGTGTACTTTCTTGCGGGCTACCACCTGAGGCCGGCAGACGGTACAACTGCACCACCGCGCTGAAGGAGTCAGCTATGGATACGTCACTGGCCCTGACGGCCGCCCTGGGCATGCTGCTGGTGCGGCTGGGCATGGCCTTGGTCCACACGGGCTCGGTGCGCGCCAAGAACTCGGTGACCGTGCTGGTGCGCGGCCTGCTCGAACTGAGCCTGGCGGTGCTGGTGTTTGCTGGCTTGGGGGCAGCGCTGGCCTTGGCGCGCGGCGGTAACGGCGTCTTGGCCTTACAGCCGGGTTTGCTGCTGAACCTGCCCGATCCTTCGCTGGCCGGGCCCACGCTGGTGCTGCTGATGGCCGTGGTGCTGTGCGTTGCCATCGTCAGCGGGGTCCAGGCCGAGCGGGCACGCCTGCGCGTCATCCTGTGGATGGCGGCGGTGCTGGCGGGCGTGGTGGTTCCGCTGGCGGCGTATTGGTCCTTTGGCCATCGTGGCTGGTTGGGGCGGCTGGGCTTTCGCGATAGCGCCGGTGCCGGCGCCATCCACCTGGTGGGCGGCCTGAGCGCGGCGGTGCTGGCGCTGGCGGCGGGGCCACGCAGCGGCAAATACAACCGCGACGGCTCTTCCAACGCCATCCCCGGCCACTCGCTGCCCCTGGCGACCGTGGGCGTGACCTTGATGCTGTTTGCCTGGCCGCTGTACGCAGCCGCCTTCGGCGCAGCGCTGGATGGCCGCGGGGCGTTTCGCATGGAACTGGCCGCCGTCAATGTGATGGTGGCGGCGGCTTCGGGGGCCCTGGTCAGCGCGGTCTTTTGCATGTGGCGCTACGGCAAGGTGGACATGCATCTGCTGGGCGGCGGCCTATTGGGCGCGGCCGTGGCCATCAGCGCGGCACCGTATGGGCCGATGCGGTTGGCTCTGGGCACGGGGGTTCTAACCGGACTGTTGGTGTGCTGGCTGACGTTACTGCTGGATGTGCGTTTCCGGCTCGATGACCCCATCGGCGCCGTTGCCATCCATGGTGGCGGCGGCCTTCTGGGGCTTTTGGCCGCCAGTTTTGCGACCCAGCCGGCGAGTTTAGCCCAGTGGTGCCGGGCCCTGGGCGTCCAGGCCCTGGGCGCGGCGGCGATTGCGTCGCTGGCACTGTTGGCCGGTGCGCTGGTAGTGCTGGCGCTGAAGGCGATCGGGCCGCTGCGCGTGCCCGAGGCCGATGAGTATGATGGGCTGGACCTGGCCGAGCATGACCTGGGCGCCTACCCTGATTTCCAGCAGAACACCATCAAAAGCTATCACCTGCGCGAAGTATGACCCTCTTGAAGCTAATGATGATCGGCCTCGGTGGAGCGGCCGGCACGCTGGCCCGCTATGCCACGACCGGCGTCTTGCTGGGCGTGACCCAGCGCACGCTCTTTCCCTGGGGAACACTGGCGGTCAATGCCGTGGGTTGCCTGGTAATTGGCTATCTGCACGGGCTGTTCAGCGATTACCGCCCGTTCAGCGATGAGTACCGCCTGGCGATCACCGTCGGTTTCCTGGGCGGCTATACCACCTTTTCCACGTTCGGCCTGGAAACGATGAACTTTCTGCACGATGCCCAGTATCTGCGGGCCGTGGCCAACGTGCTGCTGAACAACATCGGCGGCCTGGCGATGGTCATGCTGGGTTATGGCATCCAGCGACTGCAAGCTTAGGAGCCCCATGAAGATTCCCCGAGATGGTACCCTCCTCCGCATTTTCATCGGCGAGGCCGATCGCTGGCAGGGCCGGCCGGCCTATGAACAGATCGTGCTGGCGGCGCGCCAGGCGGGATTGGCCGGCGCCACGGTCCTCAAAGGCGCCATGGGCTTTGGCGCCCACTCACGACTGCATACCTACAAGATCCTTCGCCTTTCGGAAGACCTGCCCATCATCATCGAGATTGTCGATGCGCCGGAGAAGATCGACGCCTTTCTGCCGACCCTCGATCCGATGGTGCAGGAAGGGCTGATCACGATGGAAAACATTCGCGTGATTCAATACCGGGCGGGAAAGACCGACCCGCAGGCGTGACGCGGGCCAGCGCCCCATCAGTCGCGACACATGCCCTTGCAGGGACCGTTTTGACAGTAGTCACACGAATCGGCCGCAGTACCGCTGGCCAGCGCCATCGCTAACTGCAGCGCCTGGGCCTTGTCGCGCACCCGATCTTCGAGCTGGGCATCGTAGACGGCGGCCAGCAATCGTCCGAACAGTGGCCCGGGCTTTAGACCCGCTGCCGTCAGGTCGTCGCCGCTGATCAGGGGCGTCGGCGCCACCGGCTGGCCGGCCATCTCTTTGAATTGCGTTTCCAGATGTTCGATGCGGCGTGCGTGCAGGCCGATGCTGCGGATCGCAGCCAGCAGCCGCCGCGAGTCCTCCGCTTGCGGGCTGGCCAGGAAGCGTTTCAGCGGCGCCACGCCCGGCGGCTCCGCCGCCAGCAGCGGTCCCAGAGCCTCCATGGTGCCGGCCATCTGCTCGGACTCCTCATTACTGATCTTCAGTGCCTGTCGCATGGCCCGCACCATGCGCTTGACCGAGGCGTGCTGCAGTAGCGGCCGAAGGTCCTCAGTCGGATTAGCCTGCTGGCACCACGACAGCACGGCGGCCGCCAGCGCCAAGCCAAACCCGATGGACTGCCCCGGCGCGGTTGCCATGAAGATGCACTGGGAGGCATCCAGGTTGCCCGTCCACCCACTGCCCATAAAGCGAAACAGCACGTCGACGAGTCGATAGCTCCACAGCATCTGCCAGGCGGCGCTGCGCGTTGGCGGGGTCAGCATCAGCCGCAGTTCATCGGCGGTGCGCTCGGGACTGATGCGCGTCAGCAGCGGGGCGTGCTGGGCGATGGCCGCCGCGGTGGCCGGTTCGATGGTGAAGGCAAACCTGGCCGCAAATCGCACCGCCCGCAACAGGCGCAAGTGGTCCTCGGCAAAGCGCGCTTCGGGCTGGCCGACCGCGCGGACCAAGTGGGCGTCCAGGTCCTGCCGGCCGCCCACGAAGTCGATGACCTTGTCCTCCAGGGGATCGTGAAAGAGGGCGTTGATGGTGAAGTCCCGCCGCTGGGCGTCCTCCTGGGGGGTGGCGAAGCGCACCTGTGACGGGCGCCGGCCGTCCAGGTAGCGGTCGTCGGTTCGGAACGTGGCCACCTCCACAACACTGGTACCGTGTCGCACCAGAATGACGCCAAACGCCTGTCCGACCGCCTGGGTATTGCTGAAAAGCTGCCGGACGCGCGGCGGGGGGGCGTCGGTGGCAATGTCCCAGTCGGCCGGCGGGTGCCCCATCAGCATGTCGCGCACGCACCCGCCCGCAAAATAGGCAAGGTGCCCCGCCTGGCGCAGACGCTGCAACACGGCCAGCGCATCCTCGCGACGGCAGGGGGGCTTGGCACGATGGGCGGGAGCCTTTTGCATGGATGGACAATCAGCGCGGAGCCTCAGAAGAGCTTATACGCTTCCTTCGGGTCCGGCGCCACCACGAAGAGTTTTTCCGTCTGCGACACTCTGAGCAGCTCGGCGATCTTTTCGGTGTGGGACAGGACCAGCTTTCCCTGCACTCGCTCCATTTCCTGACGCACGGTCAAGAGCAGGCCCAGGGCGGCGCTGCTCAGATAGTCGACGTACTTAAAATCGATCACCAGCCTGCGCGTCCCGGTCTTGAGCAGTTGCACGATTTCAGCCTGTATCCGCTGCACTTCGGCCGGCGCGCTCAACGCCGGGTTTCGCAGGCGCACGATACATACGCCGTGAATCTCACGCACCAGCAGGTCCGGCGTTTCGTAATCCATTGGGCAGATGAGTATACCGTTCGGCCGGGCCCAGCCATATGCAGCCGCATACTATTGTTCGGGCCGACTGGACGCTGCGAAAAATAATAGGATATGGGCAAGCGCAGCCGTTGAGCCCGCCGGCGCAACACGGTAGCCTACGGCAGGCGGACAGAATCGGGCCGTGGCCGGTTTTGAGGGCAACGCAGCATACAACAAGGCGACACACCCATGATGGTTCTGCTGCAAGCTGCTGGTCGAGTTTGGCCCCGGCGGAGGGGCTCGGTGTTGCTGCTCTGCGTTGCGCTGCTCCAGATGCTGGCCCTGATGGGGGTGGCGTGGCTGATCACGGCGCGGCTCGACCGCCACGGCTCCACCCACAACGTTGCCAACACCCAGGTCGATCTCTTGATGGATGGTCTGCGCAGCATGGCGCTGGGCGTGGTCTGCGATGCTCCGCTGGAGCAGCAATACGTCGATCCCTTCACCGACACCTGGCAGGCCTCTCGCCTGCCGGAAGTCAGCGGGTCGACGCCACAGTGGCCGTTTCTCAGCGCTCCGTTGCACAACGGCGGCGTCTTCACGTCGCCGCTGCTGGATGCCAGCGGCACGCTTTTGACCAGCGCCTCGCGCACAGGCGTCAAAGTGACCAGCCTGATGCTCGACGGCCGAGCATGGCCGGCCGTCGAAATCGACGGCAAGGTTCTGCTGGCGGCCGACACCGACGGCGACGGCATCGCCGACGCCGGCCTGTGGCCGCTGCCCATCGGCGCCATCAACGGCGTGACGTATTACGCGGCGGTTCGCATCATCGACAATAACTCGGCCCTCAACGCCGCGGTCGCCTGGAAACGCAATGACGAAACCGTCCACAAGAAGGACCTGGCGGGCAACTTTTTCCCCACCAATGTGGATCTGCAGTCCCTGCTCAGTGGCGGCAGCGCGGAGATGGACGTTCTGAATCGTTACCGCTTTGCCCATCCCTCCGCCAAGGTCAATCTTTCGCCGCTCGATGATTCAGGCACGCAGCGCAAGGACTTTGACTTTGTGCTGCCCTACGACGCGGTCTGGATGCAGCTCGGCCGCCGGCTGGCCAATCCCGGCTATAACCAGCCCAACCGGAAATATCGGGCCTTGGCCGCCGGCGATACGGTTGCGCTGGCGAGTGGCTTTATCCGCCGCAACCCGACGCTCAGCTCATCCAACCTGGAGAACCTGCTGTCCACGTCGCTCCTGGGACCGAGCGTGCCCGTGGCGGCGTTTGCACCCGATGCCATCGCTTCCTGGAGCGCGCTGTTCAACCACGAGAGCAGCGACTTCTCGCGCCGGTGCTTGCTGGTGAGCAGCAACCCCGTGACCAACCAGATCGCGCCGCGTTCGGTCTCGGGCAGCGGCAACCCCACCCCCGGCCATTCCGACATGGCCGGCTATGACAGCGCACCGGCCAAGACCTCGATTAATACCGCGCCGTTTGCCGAGTTGTGGCGCGCGTTCTGGTGCGTGATGGCCAAGCCGCGGGCCACCGGCGGCTTTGACACCCCCTTTGGCTCGCTGGGTTCGGACCAGTTCAACCCCTATCTGCCGGCCCATCCGCAGCGCATGTTTAAGTCGAGCCTGCGAGAGATGCGCTTCGACGACGTGACCCGCTACAGCGCTGATACCATCCGCTTTGCCCCGGATCAGCAGTTGCTGCTGCGAGCCGCGCTGGCGGCGGTCAACGCCATGGACCTGCGCGACCCTGACCGCGTGCCCACCGTCCAGAGCATCAACCTCAAGGCATTCGTGCCCGATGCGGCCAGTGGTGCGGCCGCCCTGCGCGACGTACAGGTCAAAATCTTCGGCGCCGAGCCCCGCCCCTTCATCACCGAGGTCTATGTCCACACCGACACCGTGAGCCAACCCAGCGGGGCCCGCGGCCCCAATCCGCACGGCTATATCGCCATCGAGCTGTTCAATCCCTATCCCTTCGACATCGCCCTCAATAGCGCCTACCAGATCGCCACGCTGGATCGCCGGCCGGCGTCCACCACGCCGCCTCCGCCCGACCCCTATCCCAACATGCGCCTGGAGGCGCTGCTGGGGTTTGCGGATTCCGCGGCGCCGGTGGTTCCGGCACGCGGCTACCTGGTCCTGGAAAATCACGACCCCAGCGACGCCGCCGCCGCGGCCTATCGTCCGGCGTCGTCGGGCCTGCCTCTGCGGGGTGCGCCGCCCGCACCCGGCAAGGGCCTGCCGCCGCGCAATTTCCAGTATGTGCCCGGCCTGGAGCGCGCCCTGGACCGCGAGCTGGTGCTGCTGTGCCGCACGTCCTCGGGTTCAAACGCCCTGGCCGACATGGCGCCCGTGGACCAGTTTGATTTCACGGGTATCAGCCTGCCGCAGGCCCCCCCCTATGCGGTTCTGCACTATGTTCGTCCCCATGATGCGGGCGCGCGCCGTTTTGCCTGCATCTATCCCGGCCGCTACGACGGCACCAAGCGCAGCGCCCGCCACGAGGGAACGCAGCAGGACAATTTTGATCTGGCCGTCGGCCTGGTCGAGCCGGCCTTGGCGGTTCCGGCGCAACTGGGTGCCCCCGATCCGGCGGGCAGCTACGCCAATCCTTTCCTGCCCATCCAGTGGTGTGACCTGGACACTCCCGGCCCCAATCCGCTGACCGACGATAAGAAAAACCTCTTTCCCTTCGGCGGCTTTGCCCGCCTGGGCGACATGCTGCACGTGCCTTATATCGGCAGCTATACCGTGTCGCTGCCCGGCGGCGCCGGGGGCAATATCCTGGAGTGCAACGCGGCCACCACCGATTGTGCCTTTGCCGACGATGGCGACCCGATTGACGATGCCGTGGAGAACGTCGGGCGCTTCTGTCCGACCTTCATTGCCGGCAGCGGGGGCAGCGGTCCGCCGGGCAGCGGCGGCGGATTTGATCCCTCCAAGGCCAATCCCCTGGTGCGCCAGAAGCTCACCATGAAGTATTACACGCCCGGCGACTACGTCGTGCGCAACGAAGTCCGGGGCGAAATGCTGGCCACGGTCCAAAACAGCCTCAAGGGCTTCCAGATTTCCATTTTCCCCGGCGTGATCGGCTCGGTGAGCTTTATCAACTGCCAGTCGCGCGACATCACCCGCGAGCCGTGCCCGCCGTCGCCCCAGCCGGTCCACACCGACGGCTTCTGGGTCGCCGGCCGCACCGGCACCACCGCGCTGAACGTCAACTGGATCGACTGCGACGTGCGCCGCATCGAGGGCGTGCCCTACCTGTGGGAATTCGGCTCGGCCAAGCGCCTGTATTTCAAGAACTCGGCGGCCGACTGGAAATTCGAGTTTAAGCTCATGCCCGGCTGCGTCATCGACGAGATTGTCTTTGACGGCTGTTCCGGCCAGGTGTCGTTTGCCCAGCGCGGCGGCCGCGCCAATCGCCTCTACATCAACAACCACCAGGGCTGGAGGCCGCCGGCTTCGATCAAGGATGTCGGACAGATCATCCTCGGACTGCCGCCCGATCTGTCCGGGGGCAATCCGCCGCAGACGGGCGGCGAGGATTACTATGCCTGGGCGGCCGACCTGTTTGAATACTTCTCCACCATCGCGGTGCCGCATCACGATTTCCTGCCCCACCACGGCCAGGCCGGCTGGGTGGACCCGGCCAAGGCCCGCAGCGGCAGCTTTGCCCCGCCGCCCCAGCCCGTACCCAATACCGCGGGGCTGACCGCCGCCAATGCCAACGGCCCCGGCGAAAACGCCGTCGGCATCGAGGGCCTGGTCAACATCAACACCGCATCCTGGAAGGTCCTGAGCTGCCTGCCCATGCTTGACGACCTGGCGGAAAATCAGAACCTGGCCAAGGCGATCGTGGCTTATCGGGCGGCCAATGGACCGTTCAAGACGTTCTTTGACTTGTACAAGGTGCCGGAGTTCAAGGCGGCCAGCGACGCCGTAACCGCCGACGGTTCGAGCGATCCCGACGACGAAGACGGCGACATCTCGCCCAAGGGCCAGGGCAATACCGACGGCGTCCGCAAGGATTTTGAGGAGCGCTTCCTGCTGCTGAACCGTATCAGCAACCTGGTGACGTTGCGCTCCGATTCCTTTACCTGCTATCTGATGATTCAAGGCTGGCGCGGCGCCGGCACCAGCAGCCCACAACTGGTCGCCCAGCGACGCGCCGGCCTGATCGTCGACCGTTCCGGACTAACCCCCACACAAACCCAGCCGCGCGTGACCCATTTTGTGGTTGAGTGAACGTCGGGCCGGCGCGGTGACGTGCGCGGGCCAACCGCGCCTCAGTTCCGCCCGTATTTCAGGAACCAGCCATTCAAGCGGCGCCAAAACCGCAATAGGTACGCAGGCGATCAAGGTGCATACCCTGGGGCGATGGGTTAGGATTTGCCCATGCTTCGACTCTCCGCCGCCATTCTCCTGTTCGCCGGTATGGGCTTCGCGGCGACGCCGCCCGCCTCGCGGCCCGCTGAATACGTTGGGGTCCCGCCCCAGAAAAAGATCGCCAAGATCCGCTTCTTCACGCCGCGACTGGTGCAGGGATCGACTCTGGATGTTCTGGTCGAGGCCCCACCCCAACCGGCCTCGCAGCCCTCCTTGCCGCGCGCGATCTTGACCGCCCAGCGGCCGGGGACCGATCTGAAAGCGTCAGTCGAGGTGGTGTTCGAGGAACTCGAGGGCCGGCGACCTTCGCGATCGAGCACGCGACGGTCCGAACTCCTGCTCTACAGCGGCCGGGCGAAAATCGACATCAGCAAATGGCCGGACGGCGAGGTGCTTGTCGAAGTCGCGACGCCCTCGCCCAGCGGCGATGGGGTCAGCGTGCAGCCAGCGCAGACGGTGCGAATCATCCGCGAGCAAGTCGGGCGAGTCGCCGCCGCCCACCGTGACGAACTGGCCACATGGGTTGACACGCTGAGCTATTTCGAGCCGATCTGGGGAAAGGTTCCGCTCTGGCCGAACCTCGACGCCGCGCTGGCCGCTCCCCATAACCCCTACAGCGATCTGCGCGGCTTCGTCGTCCGCAGCTACGAAAATCCGCAACTGTTGCGGCGCCAGCCCTACACGCTTTACGTCCCCAAGTCCCTTGACCTCTCCAAACCCGCCCCTCTGCTGATTCTCTTGCATGGGTCGGGCGGCGACTGGCGCAACCTGGTGGCCGACGCCGCGGCCGGCCAGCGCTTCGAAGCCTACCCCATGCTCATCGCCAACGCCGGTGCATTCCGCTACCAGGAGTATCGCCACCTGGCGCTGAACGACATCCGCGGCGTGCTGGATGATGTGGCCAGCAAATACAACGTCGATCGCAATCGCGTTTATCTCCAAGGGATCAGCCTCGGCGGACGCGGCACGCTGGAGGCCGCCGCGCTGATGCCCGACACATTCGCCGCGGTGTCGGCGCATGGGGTGTATGGAATTCAGACGCCCTGGACCGATCCGCCCACGATCCTTCGCCGCGATGCCACCAGCGCCTGGCTCTCGGCGCGCAGCGACTTCCGCACCTGGATCGGCAACCTCCGCAACGTCCCGGCCGAAATCGTCTTCGGCTGGAAGGACGACACCACGCCGCCGGTCAACGCACTGCTGTTCGCGGCATTGCTCCGCCGCGCCGGCGGCACCGCCATCGAGCGCGGTTTTGACACCGACCACAACATTTCCATTCCGGCTTACGACTGGGCCACCACGCGCCAGTGGTTCCTCCAACATTCGCGCAACAACGCCCCCGACACGATCTTTCTCCGCGTGGCCAACCTGCGCTTCAACCGCGCCGGATGGATCGCCGTCAAGGCTCTTCACGACTACAGCCGCATCGGCCAGGTGGTGGCAAAGTTCGATTCGAAAACCAATCTCATCACCATCGCCACGGACAACGTCGCGCTTCTCCAGCTCGACCAGCATCCGACGGACGCTACCGCCATGTCCATCAACGGCGCAGCGCCGGTGCCCATCGAGCGCCTGCTTCGCCTGACCCCCGAGGGCAAGATCAACGCCACGCCTCCGCCGGCGACTCAAGCACTGGCCACCAAGCGCCCAAACCAGAGCGGGCCGATCTGGGATGTGTTTTCCGAGCCGGTGGTCTATGTTTGGGGCACCGGCGGCGACGAGGCGACCACCGCCCGCCTTCGCGAGTCGGCGCAGGCCTCGGCGCGATGGGACCTCGCCTTCGGCGACCCGAGCCTGCCCTGCTGCAGCGATGCCCAACTCACCGCCAGACAGCGAGAGTCCGCCAATCTGGTCCTCTTTACCACGCCTGGCGGCAGGCCCAGCAAACTGACCGAGAACCTGGACATTCCCTGGCCGGCCGAGCGCATTACCGCCCCCACGACCCAACCGACCACGCGCCCCGCCGAGCCCGATGTGCGGATCGCGCTGCGCCCCTCGCCTTTTGCGGCCGATCGCTACGTCCTGGTCGTGGAACTCTCGGGCGATCGCCCGGTGAGTCTGCACGAAGTCGGCTGGTGGGATCGCGCCTTCCAGGCCGATTGGCTCATCGGCATAGCGCGCGCCGATCGCGGTCGATCGCGCGGCGTGCAAATCCTGGCCGCGGGCGTCTACGACCATGAGTGGCGCCTGGGCCCATGGACGCGCGACGACATCCGTACGCAGGATCTGCTCGGACCCGGCGCCTCGAAGTAGTCCCAGATGGACATCTCCGAAGCGGCGGTCGCGGGAAAGGCTCAATTGCGCCGATACTTCAGGAACCAGTCATACAACCAGCGCTGTGCGTACAGGGTGGTCCACACATCGTGCCCGCAAGCGGGCAGGATCTGAAACTCCACGTTGCCCCCGGCTCCGCGGAGGGTGCTGACCAGGGTTTTGCCCGCCTCCTGGAATTCCTGGTAATCGTTGGCGCCCACGGCCGTGAATACCGACAGCTTGCCAATGGCCTTGGCGGCGCTGGGGGCGTCCACCCCCTTGGCGCAAAGCGGCGCGATGGCCGCGAACAACTCCGGCCGGCGCATGGCCAGCGACCAGATGCCCTGGGCCCCGATGCTCAGGCCCGTTCCATAGATGCGCTGGCGATCCACGCGATAGCTGGCGCAGATCGTCTCCAGTAAATCCAGGGCATAGTCGCCCATGTCCTGCTGGGCAAAGCTGCGGTCGTACTCGCACTGGGGCGAAAGCACGATAAACGGCAGGTTGGCCCGATAGCGCGGATAAAACTCCACCAGCTTGGGCGGCCCGTGCAAGAGCAGCAGATCGTAATCAGCGCCGCCTTCCCAGCCGCCATGCAGGAACAGCAGCAGCGGCCATTTCCTGGAAGCATCGTGCCTGTATCCCTCGGGCAGATACAGCAGATACGGCCGCACCAGCTCACGGTCGCCGATCTTCTTGCGATAGACCAGCCGGTAATGCCCCGGCCGATCCGCCGGCACAGCCGACGCCGCCAGCACCGGATGGGTGGCCGGCGCCGCGGGCTTGCTGGTCGGTCCGGGCAGGGGGGTATGCGAGGCGCTGGCGCGCGGATAGCCCTCCACGTGCCCGGGCTGGCCGATAAAATCTTCGCTGATCTGGGTGGTCGCCGGCGCGGCCGGCGCTACGGGTATTGCAGCCGTCGGCTGCGGGCGCGGCTGGCGGGCCGGCCGTGTGATGATTAACAGCGCCGCCGTGGCCCCGCCCACGGCGAGCAAAGCCCCCAAGGCCAGTATCCGCCCGCGTTTGCTGGGCAATTCGATCGGGTCTGAACCTACCGTACGCCGCGCCATCGGGTTATACATCAATGCCAGGGTCAAGAGCGTGCTGCCAACCAGCACCAGCAGTGTGACGATCGGAATGCCCACCAGGGCGCCATGCCAGGTGGCGCTGTAGCCCTTGAGGTACAGCGCCTCGCGAAACAGCGGATGCACCAGGTAAATTCCCAGCGTCGCCGGCGCCCCCACGCGGCTGAGCCAGCGCCAGGGCTGGCGGTCCGGCCAGGGGTGTTTGAACGTGCCGGCAAAGATGAACCAAACGCACAGCCCCATCACGATGCGCACCGGGTTGAGGAATTCCAGTCCCAGGTGCGCCACCGGATATCCGGCATACAGCTTGTCCAGCAGCAAGCCCGCTCCGGTGGTTAGCGGCGGTGTCTGGCCCAGCCGGCCCAGCAGATGCCCCATGCTCCAGGCCACGATCGCCGTGGTTGCCACAAAGCCGGCCCACGCCGCCAGCAAGCCGCCCCGCCCGACGCGCACGTGCCGCAAGGCATAGCCGGCCAGGAAATAGCCCACGAACGGCACAAAGCGCGAGAAGGCATTGGGCTGGCCGCCGGTCAGTACGCTCAGTACCGAGTGTCCGCCCGCCACGGCAAAGCACAGCAGCACCGTACTCCAGAGCATGGCGCCGCTGGCATGCTGCACGAAAATGCGCAGCGCCGGCGTGAACAGGTAAAGCCCCACGATGCGGAACAGAAAGTGCATATGGGCATACGGCACGCCCAGCAGCAGGTCCGCGCTGACACTGTGCCAGCTTCGCCCCCAGCTTTCCGGCAGATACCACACCGCAAAGAACATGAACAGCGGCGACCAGAACAGCGTCGCCACCCCCACGCGCGAAAACCGGCGGCCGTAAAACTCCCGCGGCGTCTGGTGCTTCTGCCCCAGGAGCAGCGCCCCCGACAGCATGATGAACACCGGCACCGCCCAGCGCGACGCCACGTCCAGAATGCAGCAGATCCACCAGTCCAGCATCCGCCCGCCGCGGACAGAACCGGCATAGTTGAACAGTTCCATGTCGCACACGTGGCCGACGATTACCGCCACCGTGCCGATCAGGCGGATCGGGTCCCCCATGGCCAGCCGCGAGGGCTTGGCCAGTTGGGGCGAGGCCAACGGTTCGCTGTCTACGGTGCGGGGCACTTGGTTACCTCATGATTCTGGCTGCCTGTGTGTTTGTCTATACCGCGCCCGGACCGGGGGGTTTGCGGAAAATATTTTCGCTTGCCGGCGGGTTGCCCGCCTATACTTGGGTCAACAAGCAAGGAGACGACCGCCTATGCGTCGCATCTATTCACTGACCGCGACCCTACTCCTGGCCTGCTGGGGCCTGTGGCTTTACGGTGCCGCCGACGTTCGCCCGACAACAGGCCCCGCCACTACCCAATCCGCCGGCCGGCCTGCCGATGCGGTGAAATTCGGCGGACATTTCTACAAGGTTTTCGAGGGCGGCGGAAGCTGGCACGAAAAGAAAAAGCGCTGCGAGCAGATGGGCGGCTACCTCGCCTGCATTGAAACCGACGCCGAGCAGCAGTTCATCGCCAAGCTGGCCGACGGGCGCTATCTGTCCCTGGGAGCCACCGACGAAGACAAGGAGGACCAGTGGCGCTGGATCAACGGCAGCCCCTGGAAATATACCTGCTGGATGACTGGCCAGCCCAATAACTACGGCGGGTCCGAACACTACCTGGCCACTTACGACGGCGGCGACTGGGTGGACGTGGCTGCCGAGGGCGATGGCTTCTGGATGCCCACCGGCTTTATCTGTGAATGGGACCGCTAATCGTCCGACAGGACCCGGCCCCCGGGCGGCCGCGCCGGCCGCTTAGGCGCTTTGCCGGCAGCGCATGCGGGCCGGGTGCTTCATCGTGTAATAAGCTCGGAAGCGCAGCCCGTTCTGATTCCGCATAAAATCGGCAAACAGCTCCTGGTGCGTGGGCGTGCGGCCCAGGCGCTGGGTCAGCAGATGCTCCTCATCGCGAATCCAGTCGAGCTGGGCATGTTCGTAATCGCGCTGCTGACGCGCATCCAGCGGCACAAAACAGTCGAAGCGCCGCAGTCTCCGCGGCGACATTCGCTTGATTCGTGCCAGGATCAAGGCATCACGCAAGTCGCGGATCACCCCCAGCTCCTCGACCGACAACACGCGGCAGATGTACTCCAGGCGCCACGAGGCAAAGTGAGAGCGCAGTTGCCGCATCACCGGCTCGGGAATCGCAGGCGCATGCTGGGGCGGGATTCGAGCAGCGGCCGGACCGACAACGCCCTGGGCGGCGATACTCATGGCAGACCCTCAATCGCTCCTCTGCCAGGGTTATTGCAGAGGACGTACCATTGATATCGGCATGAGCCAGCGGCCGGCCGCAAACGTTTTTCACGTCAGTTGCCGCCGGTTCCCCAATCATGGTAAAGTGAAAATCTGGCCCCCGTTCCGCCACGGCCAAATTGACGCAGGCCCCGCTCTGTGTCCAGGAGGTTTGAATGTCTACTACCAGTCTTAACCGAGCGTTTTTGGCCACGTTGGTCTATCTGCTTTGGCCGCTGACGCTTGCGGCCCAGAACAACGGCGGCGGCGACATCATCATCAACGAAGGCGATACCGGCGGCGTCTACATCGACGCCCAGGCCACCCTGCGCCATCGCCAGGTGGAACCCGGCCGCGAACTGGCCGCCATGCGCCAGCGACTCATCGCCGCCGGCAAGCACCAGTCGCAGCCGGGACAGGTGTCGTTAAAGCAGACCTTGCAGGAAGCCCGCAAGCTGGCCGATGCCGGCAAGCCCCTGACCGACGAGCTGCGCTGCCTGGGCGGGTTGACGCAGTTGCGCTATGTGCTGGTCTATCCGCGGCAGCAGGACCTGGTGCTGGTGGGCCCGGCCGAGCCCGTGGATGCTTCCAATCGCTTGCAGCCCGTGGGGCGCATCACCGGCCGGCCCTTGCTGCAACTGGACGACTTGGCCGTCGCCCTGCGCACCGCCCAGGACAATAAGGCCTTCGGCTGTTCCATTGATTTGCCGGCCGATTCCCTCCAGAAGATGCAGCGCATCCTCCAGGACTCGGCTAAGCGCACGCGCCGACAGCTTATGGACGAGCTGTATCAGTCCATGGGCCCGCAGACGGTGCGCATCTTCGGCGCACGCGCCGATACGCGCCTGGCCATGGCCTGCGTGGCCGCCGACTATAAGCTCAAGCGCATCTTCTTGGGGCTCGAGCAGACGCCCGTGGCGGACCTCGGACATGCCATCAGCAACGCGGCTTCGGCCTCCCAACGTTTCTGGTTCCAGACGCTTTATGAGCCGCTGCGCGTGTCGGCCGATGGTCTGGCCTACGAAATTGCCGGCCAGCGGCTGTCGGTACAGACCGGCGCCCTGTCCTTCGACCCGCGCGGCGCCACCCCCGAGGCGCTGGCCTTCGCCAAGCGCATGACCGAGCGCCTGCCGCAACTGGCGCAGGCCGTGCCGTGGTTTGCCGACTTGCAGAACATCGCCGACCTGAGCCTGCTGGCGGCCCTGATCAGCCAGGACGGTTTGGAGCGCAAGAGCGGTCTTGATCTTTCATGGCTGCGCCAGACCGACGGCCATCGGGTGACGACTGTGCCGGTGGCGCGCAAGGTGGACACGCTGGTAGGAATGGTGGGCAATCAACTGGTGGCCGGCGGCGTGAACATCAACCCGGCGCCGTGGATCGCCCGCGACGCGCGCCAGACGGACGAAAAAGACCTGCCGCGGGTATGGAAGGCCCACGAGTAAGGCCCGCGCGCACGTTGCAGGGGCGGCCCTTGTGGCTGCCCTCTTTCCGAATGTGGCCCAGCCGCCCTCGGCTGGGATGGGGGCGCAGTAGGCGGTCATTTCTCCAGAGAACGCGACGCCTCGACGCCGCGAAGGAATCGCTAAGATCATCAACTACCAACTACCAACTCCGCCCCTGGGAACGCCAAGTTCCAGCTCGGCTCCTTTCTGTCTCGCAACGACGCAACGGCGCCACGGAAGGTAATACCTCGTGCAACACGCCCGACCTGTCATTCGTTGTTACGGTCCGCCGGGCCGCGGTCGAAAGATCATCGCTTTGCCAAGGCGCATGCCTTGCGGCCCTGCGGACCATCACGGTCCGACGTTCATGTGGCTGCCCCCCCCGACGCTTCGAACCGGCGCCAAGACCCTCGTCCCGCCTCCGCGCTTTGTTCTTCGCGATTCCTTCGCGGCGTCGAGCCTTCGCGAGCTCTGCGCAAATCACCGCTTCCCGACCTGCGCGGGTCTCTCAGGCGGCAGCCGCACTCGCGCTGGCTCATCCGCCCTTGGGCTGCGTGGCCGGGGCCGTGGTGGGTGCCGGGGCGGCAAAGCAGTCGCTTGAGTTGTCCGATTCGGGCAGGCGTCCTTCCAGATAGACTTCCCAACGTGCCCATAGGTGCGGGTAACGACGCACGAACGTCTTCCAGGCCGCGTGATGGGCCCGCAAAAGCAGCGTGCGGTTGGCCCATTCGGCGGCGTCCTTCTGTAAATTCACCAATTGCTGGCGCACGTCGCCCAGGTCCTTGGTCAATTCACCCACCTTGGCTTTCAGCGCTTCATTCTCGGCCGACAATTCATTCTTGCGCTTCTGGGCCATGTCCATCTGCTTGACCGCGTCATCGTACAGCTTCTTGAGCTGCTCGTAGCTGGGTTGTTCCTGGGCATGGGCGGCCGGCGCAAACACCCACACCACCGCCGCCAGGCATACTAGCCAACGCATAACACGTATCCTTTCTTTCCCTTGATCGGTCATAAGGCATTCTAAATCCAAAAGCGCTGGCGTGCTAGAAACGCCGCGCCACCCGCGCCGCCCACCGGCCGAGCCGCATGGTTATCGGCGCCCCCCGGCGACCGCGCCCTGCGAGCCGAGGGCTTACGCGGTACAATCGCCATCGCCCATGATCCAGTTGCACTGCGAATGCGGGCACCTCCTGCAGCTCGACGACGACATGGCCGGCGGCCTGGCCCAGTGCCCGCGCTGCGCGCAGCTCCTGGAGGTCGGCCCGCCTCAGCCCCTGCCTGAAGCGCTGCCGCTGGTGGACGACCAGCCCCTGCCCGTGACCAGCATCGAGCCCACGGCGGCCACGCTGCGCTATGCGGCCGACGATACCTTCTGGCCCTTGCCCCGGCTGCTGCTGTGGCTGCTGATGCCGGCCAACCTGGTGGTGCTGCTGGCTATTTTCGTCATGAGCATCGCAGCGGCCGGCCTGGCGGTGCTGCTGCCGATCCTTGACTTTATCGCGCTACCCGTGGCCGCGGCCATCCTCGCTCACTACGGCGTGGTCATCGATGAAACCGGGCCCCTGCAGCGCGATGGCCTGCCCCGGCCGCTGCGCGATTTGGATATGCGCGACGACCTCCTGGGCCCGCTGCTGCGGGTGCTGCTGGCCATCGGGCTGTGCTTCTGGCCGGCGATGCTGGTGACGCCGCAACTCATTCCCCAGACGTTGCGCCAGCCGACCCTGTGTCAGGTCATCTCCTGGGCAGCCCAGCTCGCGGAGCCCTCGTGGCTGCAATTTTACGCGACGCTGTTTTTCCTGCTGGCCGGATCCATCGTGTTTCCCGCGGTATTGCTGACGGCGTGCGCCGGTGGCAGCCTGTGGAACCTGCGCCCCGATCGCGTGGTGGATGTCATGCGCCGCTGCGGCCGGCGCTATGGATCGGCGTGGCTGGCGTGCTTACTGGCCGGTCTTTTCTATCTGGCGGGCACGGTCGGACCGGCGTGGCTGCCGGCCGAAATCGCCGATGCGCTGTGGCTGGACACGCTCCAGGCTCTGGCGGCGATCTGCCCGCTGCTGGCTTTGGCGGCCTACTGCGGGCACTGGGGCTGCTACCAGTTGGGGCTGCTGTATCGGGAGCATCATCTGGAGTTTGCCTGGATTCTGCAGCGGCATGTTCCGCAGTCGGTGCTGATGGGCCGGGCGCCGTCCGGGCAAGACAGGCCGCTGGCCGGTCCGTAAGATGTGGCCATGCGCGTTGCCTTAGCTCAGATCAACCCGGTGGTCGGCGATATCGCCGGCAATTGCCGCAAAATCCTTCATTTTGCATCCGAGGCCCGTCAGCGCGGCGCCGAATTGGCGGTCTTTCCCGAGCTGTCGCTGATCGGCTATCCGCCCAAGGATTTGCTGCTCAAGGGGCAGTTCATCGAGGACAACCTGCGCGGCCTGCAAATCATCGCCAGCCACCTGGCCGGTATCGAGGCCATCGTGGGCTATGCGGATCGCAATACTTCGCCGGTGGGGCGGCCGCTGCGCAATGCCCTGGCCTTGCTGCGCGGCGGAGAAGTGGCCGGGCGCTACTTCAAGACGCTGCTGCCGACTTACGATGTCTTTGACGAGACCCGCTATTTTGAGCCCGGGCCGCCCGACCAGGCGGCTCACATCGTGCGCTTTGCCGAAGTGGCCCTGGGTTTGTCCATTTGTGAAGACCTGTGGAATGACGAGCGCCTGGTGGCGCGGCGGCTGTACCACCAGAACCCCATCGCCGACCTCTGCGCCGGCGGGGCCCAGGTGCTGGTCAACTCCAGCGCCTCGCCCTTCGTGGCCGGCAAGCATGACTTTCGCCTGGAACTGTTCGGCCAGCAGGCCAGGCAGTTCGGCCGCCCGCTGCTCTATGTCAACCAGGTCGGCGGCAATGATGAATTGATCTTTGACGGCAACAGCGTCGTCTTCGACAGCACCGGCCAGGTCATCGCGCAGGCCAAGGGCTTCGAGGAGGATTTGCTGGTGGTGGACGTGGCCGCCGGCAGCGCCGTGGCGGCGCAGGCCGCGCCCGTGCGCCCCAGCCGGGGCCTGGAGTCGGTTTATCGGGCGCTGCTCCTGGGGCTGCGCGATTACGTGCGCAAGTGCGGCTTTAAGTCGGTGGTGCTGGGACTGTCGGGCGGCATTGACTCGGCCGTCACCGCGGCCTTGGCCGCCGCCGCGCTGGGGCCGGACAAGGTACTGGGGGTGGCGCTGCCCAGCCGCTATAGCTCAGATCACTCCATCGCCGACGCCCGGCAGTTGGCCCAGAACCTGGGCATCGGCTTTCACCTGGTCAGCATCAAGGAGGTGCACAGCGCCTATGCCGCGGCGCTGGGCCCGACTTTGGCGGAACTGGCCGCCAATTGCCCGCCCGACCAGGTGACCGACCAAAACCTGCAAGCGCGCATCCGCGGCGCGATTCTGATGGCGCTGTCCAACCGCCTGGGGCATCTGCTCTTGACCACGGGCAACAAGAGCGAGCTGGCCACCGGTTATTGCACGCTCTATGGCGATATGTGCGGCGGGCTGGCCGTCATCAGCGATGTGCCCAAGATGATGGTTTATGCCCTGGCCGAGTTCATCAACCAGCAGGCCGGCCGCGACCTGATCCCGCGCAACAGCATCACCAAAGTCCCGTCGGCCGAGCTGCGGCCCAACCAGACCGATCAGGACACCTTGCCCCCCTACGATCTGCTGGATGCGATCCTGGAACGCTACATCGAACAGGAGCAGGGGCTGGGGCAGATCGTGGCCGCGGGTTTTGACGCCGCGACGGTGCTCCGGGTCATCAACATGGTGGACCGCAGCGAATATAAGCGCCGCCAGGCGGCGCCGGGCCTGAAGGTGACCAGCCGGGCCTTTGGTTTTGGCCGGCGCATGCCCATCGCGCAGAACTATCAGCAGGTCTTGCCGCCGCGCCAGTAGGGGACGAGTCTCAGGCGCGGTTGAAGATCAGGCTATAGGTCAGGATAACGGCCGAGCAGGCCAGCAGGGCGATTGCCAGCCCGCCGATCAAGTGGCGCGCCCTGTCCGAGGCATTGGCCAGCGGGGCGTTGACCCATTGCAGCAGGCGCAGCGGCGCCGCCGCTCGCAGGGGCTCGACCGGCAGGGGGCAGGCCGCCAGGATTTGTCGTCGCTCTTCACCTAAAAGCCGGTCGGGTTCCTCTTCCACGGGCTCCAGGTCGGCCAGCTCCGTTTGCTGGTCGATGCCGGGCTCCTCGTCTGCCGCCGCGGGCGGCGGCGACGAAAGGTCCATCTGGCTGAAGACTTCATCCAGCGCCTGGTCCATGGTCGGCTGGCAGGCAGGTGGTTGGGCGGGCGGGCTGGTTTCGGTGGTCTGCTGCGGCCACGACCGGTCGGCGACCAGTCGATCGATTTCCTGGCCGGCCAGTTGGGCCAGCAGGTCGTCGCAACTGGGGGCTTGGTCTGAGGGGGGTATCGGGTCCAGTGGATCGGATAGGTCGTCAAATTCCCGGGCCATAACGACTCCTTTCGTCAGGCCGACGCCGGCATCATATCCATCCCCGGCGGCCCACGCAACGCACTGGATAATTTGAAAAACGCGCCCACCCAACGCAGAATCTCCCGGATGCTGCGTCGCGTATGTGTCAGCCAGGTGCGGCCGGGCGCTATCACCGTTGAAGCGGCCGAGGTCCACCATCTGCTTCATGTGCTGCGCCTGACGGAGGGAACGCAGGTCGAGGTCTTCGACGCCGCCGGCCGCCGCGCTTGCGGAGTGCTCCAGACCGTCGACGGGCAACTAAGCGTCCACGTCGAAGCCGTGACCCAGACCGGTGCCGCGGCCGTTTGCACCATCGCCTCGGCCGTTCCCAAGGGCTCGCGCGCGGATTGGCTGGTCGAGAAACTCAGCGAGCTGGGGGTCGGCATTTTTCAACCGCTGATAACAGCGCGCAGTGTTGTCGATCCCGGAACCGGCAAACTGCAGCGCTGGCAGCGCCTGGCCGAGCAGGCCGCCCGGCAGTCTCGACGCGCCGGGGTGATGCAGGTCCGGCCGCCGCTGGAGATCCCCCAAGTGCTCGCCCAACATACCGGCGGCCAGGGCTGGTATCTGTCCACAGCGCCCCAGGCTTCCTCGGCCATCAGCGTGCTGGCGTGCGCTGCCCCACCCACGGATTTGCTGGTGCTGATCGGTCCGGAAGGGGGATGGACGCCGGAGGAAATGGCCCAGTTTAACGCGGCTGGCTTGCGAGCGGTCAGCCTGGGGGCCACCACGCTGCGCGTCGAGACCGCCGCCATCGCCGTGGCCGCCATCTTGGCCGCCGCCGCGGTGCCCGGCAACGGCTGAGAACGCGCCTCAAGGTCTTTGGCTCACAGGTCCGATAAGCGACTCATGGAGCCGTCGATCCACCGACTGCGCGCATGCGATGTGCTGGTGTTCTGCGTCCTGGCCTTGCTAGGCATGGGCGTGTTGATGGTGCAGTCGGCTTCGATCAACGTGGGGGTGCGCTGGTCGGTCCGGGGCCAGGATGCCGGCGGCCGGCCGGTGCAGCGCACCTTCGAGGCTAATTCCGCCCAGGCCGCCACCCGCGCCGCCACGCAGCAGGCCATCACCTTCTCGGAGGTGATGCCGGCCGAGGGTAAATGGTACTGGACCAGCCGCGCCAAGAAGCACGTCATGTTCGCGGCCATCGCCGTGATCACCTTCTTTGCCGTGGGGCATATGGACTATCGGCGCCTGATCGGCCGCGGGAACTGGCGCACGCCGGCCCTGTGGATACTGGCCGCGGGCGTGCTGACCTGCCTGCTGGTGCTGGTGCCGGGCATTGGCAAGGAAATCAACGGCGCCCGCCGCTGGCTATGGCTGGGTTTTGTGCAGGTGCAGCCGTCGGAAATCGGCAAATGGGCGGTGGTGGTCTTTTTGGCCTGGTGGCTGGCGACCTATCCGGAGCGGGCGGATCGGTTCTTCGGGGGCTTTGTGGTGTTGATGGTTCCCATCGGAGCCATTTGTCTGCTGATCGTCATCCAAGATTTCGGCACGGCGGCCTTAATCATGGCCGCCGCTTTAACGCTGATGCTGGTCAGCCGTGTGCGCCTGTGGCACCTGGCGGTGGTGGTGCCGCCGGTGCTGGCGGCCGGCTACTGGTTTGTGCGTCACAAGGAATATCGCTGGCGGCGTATGACCGCATTTCTGGATCCCTTTGCCAGTCCCCGCGCTGAGGGCTACCACATGGTCCAGAGCCTGCTGTCGTTCGCCACGGGCGGCATTTTCGGGCGGGGCCTGGGCAACGGCATCCAGAAGCTGGGCTATCTGCCCGAAGACACCACCGACTTTATTTTCGCCGTCATCTGCGAGGAACTGGGACTGTTCGGGGCGATGCTGACCATCGCTCTTTACCTGGGGATTCTCTACGTCGTCTGGCAGGCGATCCGACAGAGCGAGGATGGCTTTGGCAAGCTCCTGGCGTTCGGGATCGGCTCGATGATCGGTTTGCAGGCCCTGATCAACATCGCCGTGGCCACCGTGAGCGTGCCCACCAAGGGCCTTTCCCTGCCGCTGGTCAGCGCCGGCGGGAGCGGCCTGGTGATTACCTGCGCTGCGCTAGGATTGCTATATAGCGTCACCCGCCATGGCCGAGCGGCGCAGCCGATTGCGGTCGCCGACACTGGACAACTGGCCCAGCCGGCCTGAAATTGGTGTCGATGGCCAACTCCAGCACCATTCTTCTGGCCGGCGGCGGTACCGGCGGGCACCTGTACCCCGGCATTGCCGTGGCCCGGGCCATCAAGGACCTTTGGCCGGAAGCTCAGCCGCTGTTTCTGTGTACCGATCGCCAGATTGACAGCATCATTCTGCAGCCCACGGGGTTTGAGTTTATCCCCCAGCCCATTGTTCCGCCGGTGAAGACCGTGCCGGGGCTGATTCGCTTCTGGCGAGGCTGGCGCGCCACCAAGGACCTGGTCCAGCGCCTGCTTCGGCAGCGTCGTCCGGCGGCCGCTATTGGCCTGGGGGGCTATGCGGCGGGCGTGGCCGTGAAGCTGGCGGCGGAGGCGGGCGTTCCGGCGGCCATGCTGAATCCCGATGTGATTCCCGGCAAGGCCAACCAGTACCTCATCCGGCACGTGCGGGCGGTCTGCTGCCAGTTTGAGCAGACGCGGCAGCACCTGGCGCCCGAGCAGCAGCACAAGGTCCGCATCACCGGATGCCCCATTCGGCCGGAATTTGCCAGTTTACCACCGCGCGCTGAAGCTGCCGGCCGCCTGGGTTTGGACCCGATACTGCGCACGCTGCTGGTCACCGGCGCCAGCCAGGGGGCGCTGACCGTCAACGAAGCCATCCTGGCGGCGCTGCCATCGTTGCAGTTGCAGGGATGGCAGGTGCTGCACCTGGCCGGCCGCGACCATGGCACGGCAGTGACGCAGGCCTACCGACAGCAGGGCCAAAGCGCCCGGGTCATTGATTTCACCCCCGAGATGGCCGACGTGTTTGCCGTGGCCGATCTGGCGGTCTGCCGGGCCGGGGCCAGCACCTGCGCCGAACTGACCGCCTGCGGTATTCCTGCCGTTTTGATGCCCTATCCGTTCCACAAGGACATGCACCAGCGGGCCAACGCCCGCGTGCTGGCCGATGCGGGAGCCGCCGTTTTGCTGGAGGACCAGAAATCGGCGCGGGCCAATGCGCAGAATCTGCTGACCGTGCTCCAGCCGCTGCTGCACGATGCCGATCGCCGCGCGGCCATGACTGGGGCAGCGCGGTCGCTGGCTCGGCCGGGGGCGGCGGTCGAGGTGGCGAGGGTGCTGCTGGAAATGGCGGCCGCGCGCGAAAAGTAAACTTGCCGGCGCTGCTTACCCGATCCATTAGAACGGAGTTTCTCGGTTGCGCTGCGTTGACTGCGCTGGTGTGGGCGATACCATGTCTGTAGGCCTCACTTTGCAGGGAAGCGAGTTGCGAATGGAGTCGCACACCAAGAGCCAATTTGCCGGCCGCCGGGTGCATTTCATTGGCATCGGCGGTTCGGGCATGGCGGGTCTGGCGGGGATGCTGCTGGACGTGGGGGCGCAGGTCAGCGGTTCGGATTTACAGCTCAGCCCGCAGGTGGCCGACCTGGAGCGGCGCGGGGCGCGCGTCTCCACCAGCCAGCGCGGCGATCTGCTGACTAAGGCCATTGATCTGGTCGTGCGCACCGCCGCCGTTGCCGACGACAATGCTGAATTTCAGAAGGTTCAGCAGCTTGGCCTGCCGCATACCAAGTATGCCAGGCTGCTGGGTCAGGTCATGGCCGAGCGCTTTGGCGTGGCGGTGGCGGGCACGCATGGCAAGAGCACGACGACGTCCATGCTGGCTTTTGCGCTGCAGGAATGCGGCGTGGATCCGAGCTTTGTGATCGGGGCGGCGGTGCGGCAGCTGGGTGGCTCCAGCCGCGCCGGGCGGGGGCGCGTGTTTGTGGCCGAGGCCTGCGAATACGACCGCAGCTTTCACAACCTGCATCCGCGCGTGGCGATTATCACCAATATCGAGGCCGATCACCTGGATTGCTATCCTGGGGGCATCAGCGAGATCGTGCAGTCCTTTGCGGATTTTGCCCGGGCCGTGCCGCCGCAGGGCATGGTCATTGCCAATGGCGCCGACGCCAATGTCCGAGCGGCCTTGGCCGACATTCCTGCTCAGGTGCAGTGGAGCCAGCCGCCGGCGCTGTGCGATTCCAGGGCGGACTATACCTGGACCTTCCATGTGCAGGGGGCGACGCGCGGCTGCTACCAGGCCAAGGTCTGCCGCAAGGGCCGGCCGGTGACGGATTTACAACTGCGGGTGGCCGGGCTGCATAACCTGACCAACGCCGTACAGGCGCTGGCGGCGTGCTGTGCCTGCGGCCTGGAGGCAACGCAGGCCGCCGACGCCCTGGGACGTTTTGAGGGCGTGGACCGCCGCATGACCGAAGTCGGACAGTTTGCCGGGGCCACGGTGGTGGATGATTATGCCCATCACCCCACGGAGATTCGCACCACGCTGCGGGCGCTGCATCAGCGCTATAGCCCCAAGCGGCTGGTCTGCGTCTTTCAGCCCCACCAGGGCAGCCGCACGCGATTGTTGATGGACGAGTTTGAGGGGGCCTTTGAACAGGCCGACCAGACCATCATCCCGGACATCTATTACGTGCGCGACAGCGAGGAGGAGCGGCAGCGCATCCGCGCCAGCGACCTGGTCCAGCGGTTGCAGCAGCGCGGGCAGCGGGCTCAGTACCTACCCACCTTTGAGCAGATTCTCGACCATCTACGCCACCAGACCCATGAGGGCGACTTGATCGTGACCATGGGCGCGGGCAATATTGGCTCGCTGGGACGCCAACTGGTGACAACCGGCCACTCATGATGCGCATCGACCACGTTTTTAGCGGCTTGGAACCGATCTTCAGCGAGCAGGCACCCTTGGCGCCGCTGACGTGGTTCAAAATTGGCGGGCCTGCGCGGTGGCTGCTGCGCCCGCGCAACCTCGAAGAACTACAACTGGCCTCGAGCCGCTGCGTCGAGAACGGCATCCCCATCTATGTCCTGGGACTGGGCGCCAACGTCCTGGTGGCCGACGAGGGCGTGGACGGGGCGGTGTTTCGCCTCAGTGAGGAATACTGGCGTCACGTCAGCTTTGATGGATCGTCGGTGCGCGTGGGGGCGGGCGTGGACATGCAGAAGCTGCTGCTGCGCTGCGTGCGCCAGGGCCTGGCGGGCCTGGAGTGTCTGGCCGGCGTGCCGGGAACCGTCGGCGGGGGGGTTCGCATGAACGCTGGCGGCAAGTACGGCGACATCGGCGCGGTGGTGGACACCGTGACCGTGATGGACACCGAAGGCACCGTTTTTGACCGCACGCGCGACGACCTGGTCTTTGACTATCGCTCGACCAACATCGTGGCCAAGTTCATCCTGGGGGCCCAACTGCGCCTGGAGGAGGATGATCCGCAGCGCATCATGCACCGCGTGCGCGAGATCTGGATGTTCAAGCGCAATACCCAGCCCCTGAATTCCAAGAACGCCGGCTGCGTTTTCAAGAACCCGCGCGGCCTGAGCGCCGGAGCCTTGATCGACCAGGCGGGGCTCAAGGGTCAGCGCGTGGGCGGGGCCCAGGTCAGCGACAAGCACGCCAACTTCATCGTGGCGGCCGAAGGCACGACCGCCAACGATATCCGCAAGCTCATCAAGCTCATCCAGGAGCGCGTCTATGACCGCCACCAGGTGACGCTGGAAACCGAAGTGCAGCTCTGGCCGTAGAACGTGCCATCGGCCGGAACCGTCAAGGAAGACCTATGAACGTCACCGTGCTGTTGGGAGGACCCAGCGCCGAGCGTCAGATCAGTCTGGTCAGCGGGGCCGCGGTCGCGGCCGGCCTGCGCCAGGCCGGGCACTGTGTCTACGAAAGCGATATCTCGCCGAGTGATTTAAGCGGGCTCGATAAGCCGGCCGACGTTATTTTCCCGGTACTGCATGGCGAGTTTGGCGAGGATGGGCAGCTCCAGGAGATTCTGGAGGCCCGCAAGTTGGCGTTCGTGGGCAGCGGATCCAAGGCGTCGCGCATCGGCATGAACAAGGTGGCGTGCAAGGAACTCTGGCATCAGGCGGGCTTGCCGACCGCGCCCTGGGAAGTGCGCACGACCGCAGCACCGGAGGCGTGGACCGGTCCGGTGGTGGTCAAGGCCATCAGCTCGGGCTCGAGCATCGACGTGTTTGTCTGTAAAGACCAGGCGTCGGCTGCCAAGGCCGTCGCCGAGGTGGTCGGCCGCCACGGCAAGGCGCTGGTGGAGCAGTTTGTTGCGGGCATCGAGCTGACGGTGGGCCTGCTGGAGGAGCAGCCGCTGGCGCCCATCCGCATCGTGCCCCGCAGCGAGTTCTTCGATTACCAGGCCAAATACCAGGCCAACGACACCGAGCACCGTTTTGATACCGGCCTGCCGGCGCGGGTGGTCGAGCACTGCCGCGAGCTGGCCCGGCAGGCCAATGCCGTGGTGGGGGCCCGCGACCTGGCGCGCATCGACATCATCGTCGACAGCCAGCACCGTCCGTGGTTGCTGGAGATCAACACGTTGCCCGGCTTCACGCCCAAGAGCCTGTTGCCCGAGGCCGCCGCCCACGCGGGCATGGGTTTCCCCGCCCTGGTGGACCGGCTGGTGCGCCGCGCACAGCAGCGGTTTGGCCGGTTCGCCTGATCCTCTGCAGAAAAGCCCCCATCTCGTCCGATAAGTCCTGTGGGTGCCGCTGCCTGTGCGCGCGACGCCTAAGGTGCAACCATGGCCAAATCCGGCCCTAAAACCGTGTCGCCGCCGGCGCGGACCGACCTTGCCTGGAAGATCTCGCTGCGGGCACTGCTGGCTCTGAGTATCGGGCTGGGCGCCGCCATCGGCTTGTGGTGGGTCAGCCGAGCCGTGGAGCGCACCTATCTGCTGGCGGCCGATCCGCCGCAGGTGGTGCTGAAAAACCGTCCCGCCTGGATGACCGATTTTTTGGCCACGCAGATCGCCCAATCCGCCCGGCCGCGGGGTGCCCATTCGGCGCTGGACCACGACATCCTGCGGAACATGGTGCATAAGCTGCAGACCAACCCCTGGGTGCGGCAGGTCCGCCAGGTACGGCGGGTCTTTGGCCGGCGCCCCGGCGACACCCTCGAGATCGACTGCGAGTATCGCACGCCCGTGGCCTTGGTGGCCTGGGGCTTGGACTATTATCTGGTGGATGGTGATGCCGTGCTGCTGCCGGAGAAGTTCTCGCCCAAGGATCTGCCCCGCGTCATGTTCACCGGGGAGGGCACGCAACGCCAGACCAACATCCGCGTCGTGGAAGCCGTTAAGAGCCAGCGCCCCGTGGAGCCCGGCCAGAAATGGGCCGGCGCCGACCTGGCCGCCGGGCTGGGGTTGGCCAGGCTGCTGTGCGGCCAGAGCTGTGCCGAGGAGATCACCCGCATCAACGTGGAGAACTTCGCCGGGCGCAAGGACAACACCGCGCCGCAGCTGGTGCTCAAGACGCTGTACAATACGGAGATTCGCTGGGGCGAGCCGGTGGATGCGGCGTTCCATGTCGAGCTGGCGCCGCAGCAGAAGCTCAAGCGGCTGGCGGCCGTGCGCGAGCAGTACGGCCGGGTGGATGCCAAGCATTCGTGGCTGGACATCCGCTTCGACCGCATCACCTGCCCCGTGGGCGAAAGCGGCTCGGCCGAAGTGACGCCGCAGTAGCGCTGCCATGTCCGCCAGCGATCCCATTCTCAGTTTTCAGCAAGTCAGCCTGGAGTTGCGCTCGGGCTACGACGTAGGTCTGGAAGATGTCAGCCTGAACGTGGCCGCGGGTGAGCTTGTGCTGGTGAAGCTGCAGGCGCCGCTGGCGCGGGCGCCCCTGGCCGACGCCGCCTGCGGACTGATCGAGCCCGACAGCGGCGAGGTGCGCTTCATGGGCGAGTCGTGGGCGCAGATGAGCCCGTTTCGGTCGGCCGGGCAGCGTGGGCGCATCGGCCGGGTGTTCCAGGAAGGGGGCTGGATCAGCAACCTGGACGTGGACGAAAACGTCACCTTGGCTCAGCGCCACCATACCAACCGGGCCATTGAGGAGATTGAAGCCGAGGCGCTGTCGCTGGCCAGGATTTTCGGGCTGAGTCAGCTACCGCACCTGCGCCCCCCGCAGGTGCCTCGACAGGACTTGCGCCGCTGGGCGCTAGTGCGAGCCCTGCTGGGCAGCCCGGTGCTGTTGCTGTTGGAGAATCCAACCGGCGGCGGCTTTGCCGACCTGCTGGGGGTGCTGCTGTCGCAGGTATCGACCGCCCTGGCGCGCGGCGCTGCCATACTCTGGACGACCGATGAAACCAGTGTCTGGTCCGATCCACATCTGCCGGCCGCCCGGCGCTACCAGATGTCCGGGGCGCAGTTGCAGCCCGTTTCCTGATCCCTCTTTCAGGCCGTCAGAATCTCCAAGACCTTGGACTGGGAAAAGCCCGCGGTCACGCCGCCACCGGCCACGTAGATCTGCGCGCCTGAGAGCAGGGGGAAGATGCCGTGCCTGGCCGTGGGCATGGCCGGCCCCAGCCGCCAGGTATTGGTGACCGGCTTGTAGATGTCCACGCGGTTATACACGTTCTGCGCGGTAGCCCCGGCCCCGTTGAGGGTCTCGCCGCCGATCACATAGAACTCGCCGTTGTAATAGACGGCCTTACCCATGCCGCCGCGGGCCTGAGGCAGGGGGGCCAGCGCCGAGCTGGCGCTGGATTGCCAGGTGTTGGTCGCGGGGTTGTAAATCTGCACGGTGTTGAAGCCGTTGGCCACCACGTTGCCGCCGTCGCGCCCGCCGAACAGGTAAAGCTTGCTGCCGTCGGTGGCGGCGGCGGTGTGATTACGTCCCTGGGGCATCGACGCGATGCTCGACCACGAGTTGGTGGCGACGTTGTAGACGGCGGCCTGGCTGGTGGTGGTGTTATTGGCCAGAATGCCGCCCGCAACATAGACCTTGCCGGCGATCAGGCCCGTGGCCACCGAGCCGGCCGCAAACGGCATGGCCGCGCCGGCGCTCCAGGAATTGGTGGCCGGATCGTAAATCTGCACCTTGCCTTCGGACGACCCGCCAAGACCGCCAAAGAGGTAGAGCTTGTTGTTGATGACCTCGGCGGCGTGATGCCCGCCCACAAAGGGTCGGGCGGCCGCGGTGGTCCAGGTCTTGGCGGCCAGGTCATAGGCCATGGTGGAGGAAGAGCCTTCTCCGACCATGTACATCTTGCCGTTGATGATGCCGCCGGCGACCTCGCCCAGCGCCGTGGGCATCGCGGTGCTGCTGGCCCAACTGCTCTGTGCCGCGGCGTTGACCTGAATCCAGTTGATATTGCCCACAAAGCCGTTGCTGGCGTTGGTATCCAGCGCCAATCGCAGGATATGCTGACCGGCCGTCAGGGAGATGTTGCTGATGGTGAGGGTTTGCCAGGTTTGCCAGCCGCCGGTGTTGGGCACGGTCAGGGATCCGGTAACGTTGACGCCGTCGATCTCGATGTGGAACTTCCCGCCCGCGGCCGGGTTGGCCAGGCGGACACTGATGCTGTGGCTTCCGCTGCTGGCCACTGTGACGGTGTATTCCAGCCACTCGCCGGCCTTGGTCCAGCCGACGTTGTAGCCGCCGCCGCTGTCGGTGGTGGCTTGGAGATCCACGCCTTCGCCGGGGCGATAGGCGCCGCCCTGGTTGGCCGATTCGGTGTCGGCGTAGGCCACGTTCTGTCCGCCCAGGTCGAAATTCTCGGCCTGGATGGTTCCCGGCAGCGCGATGGGCGAGCCGCCAAAGGGTGTCTGGTTGCTGATGGGGCCGGCGATCTGAATCCAGTTGAAGTTGCCGACGTAGCCGTTGCTGGCGTTGCTATCCATGGCCAGGCGCAGCACATGCTGGCCGGCGGGCAGATTCACGCCATTGACGGCCAGCGTTTGCCAGTTTTGCCAGCCGCCGGTGGAGGGCATGGTCAGCGATGCGGTGATCGGAGCGCCGTCCAGCTCAAGGTGGAATTTGCCGCCGGCCGTGGTGGATGCCACGCGCACGCCGATGTTGTAGCTGCCGGCCGTGGCAATGCTGAGGGTGTATTCCAGCCACTCCCCGGCTTTGACCCAGCCCACGTCGTAGCCGCCGCCGCTGTCGGTGGTGGCCTCCAGGTCCGGGCCCTCACTGGTGCGATAACTGTTGCCCAGGTTGGCCGCCTCTGTGTCCGAATAGGCCACGCCCTGTCCGCCCAGGTCAAAATTCTCCGCCTGTATCAGCCCCGGCACGGCGATCGGTGTGCCGCCGAAGGGGGACTGTGTGCCCGCCACGGCCGACACTGTGATGAAATCATAGGTGACGGGAAATTCCGGCGCGGGCCCGGCGCTGGTGCCGATCAATCCCACGGCGGGGGCGGTGGCCGAGGTGAACCAGGCGGCCGGAATGCTTGCGCCGCTGCCGAGGTTGGTCAGCGGGCCTTTGACGCCGCCGCTGGTCACTTGGTAGGCCGGCTGCACGGTCCCCGCCTGCGGGTTGATCGTCAGGTAAAGGTCGATGGCCGCCGGCCCGGGCAGGCCGACGGCGGCGATGTCCGTCACCGCGAAGTTCCCACTGAATTCCTGCATGAAGCTGATGCCCGAGGCGGTGATGGCCAACTCGACGTAGTTGTTCTGATCGCCGTTGCCGAAGAACAGGCCCATTTCCTGGCCTGCCTGCGGTGTGAGGCCCGCGAAAGGCGCGAGGATGGAAGTATGAATCACGAAAGGAGCGCTGCCGGCTCCCACGTTCAGGCCGAACTGAAATGCCTGGGTCTGCGTGTTGGCGGCGCCGTGGGCGGTGCCTTCACCCATGGCGTCGATGGTAAACACACCCGCGGCGCCGCCGGCCGTCACCCCCGAGGCGCTGTAAAGGCTTTCGTAGTTGGCCGAGCCGTTGGTCATCAGGCCGGTAAAACCCATGTCCAGGATGCCGCCGGGCCGCGCGACGTTGTTATCCCAGGTATAGCTGATGGGCAGGTTGGTGGTCTTACCGTTGGCCGGATCAATGGCAAAGGGGTCAACGGTGTCGCTCAGCAGATCGTTGTCGTCGTTGGGGTCCAGCAGGTTGGAATCATTGGTCGAGGAGTTGGGGTTATAGTCCCAATCCGGCGGCACATCGGCCGCCGACAGGGGATTGGTGCCGTTGAGGATCTCGTCATGGTTGTTGTAGGTGTCGAAATCCTCATCCAGATTCGGATCGTCGGCGCCGGTTCCGCCGCCTCCGCCGCCGCCATAGTCGTTGGGTTCGAAGGCGATGATCTTGCCCAGGCTATAGTCGGCCACCCAGATCGTCCCCGGGAAGGGCCCGGCATCACCGACGGCCGTTACGTCCAAGGGCGTCGAGCCGACATTGCTGAACAGGGCCGCATTGCTGCTGACCGACGTGCCGGTGCCCGAAAGCTGCACGCGATAGACCTTGTTGTCAAAACTGGCGGCGAGCAGGTTGCCCTTCATGGCGTTGCCGAAGTTTGAGGCCGTGTATTCCACCAGGCCATTGGTCGATGCCGGGTAGAGGGCCAGCGCCCCGTCATTGACGCCAGGGGTGAGGAAATATCCTTCGGCCGGATTGCCGCTGCTGACCGGCGATTGCGCCGGGTTGTTCCAGGTGTTGCCGGGGTTGGCCCGCGTGGGATTCGGGTGGCCGCCGTAAAAGCCGGCCGTTATCACGTGCAGGTTGTCCTGCGTGGTGATGCCCGGTTCGTGCTGCTGATTGGTGGCGCTGCCGCCGCTGCCGATGGGTACATCGCCCCAGCCGGCGTTGGCGCCATTGTCGATGGTGTACATCTTGCCCGACTGGGCGATGACCACGTCATAGGGGTTGCGGAATCCCGGCGAATAGACCTGCACCGGGCCCCCGGGGACCAGTTTCGCCTGGTTCTTACCGTCGTTGCCGCCGAAAGGATCGTTGGCATCGGCGCTGCCGGAGCGGCTGTCGTCGTCCAGGGTCGGCAGGTCATAGGTGCCCGAGCCGATGGTGCCCAGGTTCACCGACAGGATGGCCGCCGACAAGGCATATTCCGGCAGCAGTGCGAAGTTCGTCGAGGGCGCGCCCATGTTGGTGTTGCCGCCCGAGGTGACATAGAGCGTGTTGGTGGCCGCGCTGTAGGCCATGCCGTTCTGGCTGTGATTTTCCTCGGAGCGCGGCAGGCCGCGCACCAGGTCCTGCTTGACCCAGGCGCTGCCGTTCCAGGTGAGCTTGGAAATAATGCCCGAGTTGGTGTCGAGATTGGTATCGCCGCCCTGGTCGGGCGGGCCGCCGATGCGCGGGTCGGCGCTGGTCACGAAGATCACCGGGTTGGCCGCCGTGCCGGTTACCAACAGCCCGGTGCACTGCCGGCCCACCACCGACGGATTGAGCGAGCCATCGTCGTTGTGATTGGGGATGTTGTAAATCAGGTTGATCGTTTGCGTATTGGTGACGCTATAGGCATTGGCAGCGGTGCGGTTGACGCTGAAGACCTTGATGATGCCGTTCTGCTGGGCCACGTAGAGCTTGCCATCGGGTCCCCATTGCAGGGAGGTGGGGTTGCTCAGCGAGGTGCCGGCCAGTTGGCTCTTGCCAAAGCCCACGGGGGCCGGGCCGCCATTGGGGTTGATGATCTCGATGCCTTTGATGGCCGGGTTTTCGGTCACATGGCCCAGGACGATGTTCAGGGTGGCGTCGCTGTTGACGTTAAAGGTCTTGACCACGCCCTTGTTGCCGCCCACGTCGGCGTAGACGTCGTAGTTGCTCAGGACGGTCTGGCCTTCGATGCCGACGTTGAACTTGCGGGCACCGGTCGACATGGCCCCGCTGTAGATTTCCGCGAAATACAGCCTCACCGTGTAGCTTCCCGGCGTGACCGGGAAACTGTATTGCAGCTCGGAGCCGCCGGCCGGATCCCAGCGCTCGGTCTGGAACAGCGCGGCCGGCGTGCCCGACGGCACGGAGGGATCGCTGATGTCGATGGCGCTGGTGGTGTTGTAGACCTGGTTGCCGGTGGCCGAGGCGTTGACATAGGTCGAGGGGGCCGCCGCGGTGTCGGCCTGCCAGCTTGGACTGGCCGACAACAGCGGGCCGCCGGCGTTCACCCGGTAGATCACCGTCGCCGCCAGCAGCAGGCGCTGCTCCAGGGGCTCGGCCATGGACCTGGCCGCCTGGGCGCAAAGAGTCCGGTCCGCAATGTTGCCAAGAGTGGGGGCTGTGGGCATTTTCTTCTCCTTCCGCACGCGTTTGAATATCAAGAAACCCGACTTCACCTGGGCTGCGAAAAGGCCTGACATGCTTCTGCAATAGCAGGCAACCCGGCAACCAACCATAGGACTGCCCAGACGGCATTTTCAAATGGATGCTCTGTCGGGGCGGTTGACGGTGCTCGAGTCCTTACATTAACGCGCGTTTGCCCTATAATGGAACCAGCAATGCTCACCAAGCTATTGAAGGCTAAACTCCACCGAGTGGTGGTGACCCAGACGGACGTCAACTACCACGGCTCCATCACCATCGACCGCGATTTGCTGGCGGCCAGCGGGCTGCTGGTCAACGAGGCCGTGCTCATCGCCGATTGCGAAAATGGCAACCGTTTCGAGACTTATGTGATTCCCGGTCCGGCCGGCAGTGGCGTCATAGGGGTCAACGGGGCGGCCGCCCGCCTGACCGCCGTGGGGCATCGCCTCATTGTCCTGAGCTTCATCCAGGCGACCTCGGCCGAGGTGCCCCAGCACCAGTCGCGCGTGGTCATCGTCAACGAAAAGAACCGTGTGCTGGAAGTCATCGAGCACCCAACGGCCTGAAAGCCCGGCCATGCACCAAGTCCTCTTTCGTTTGCCTGTGCTGGATGTGCCCGTCTACGGCTACGGGCTGATGCTGGTCATTGGATTTCTGGCCGCGACACAACTGGCCAAGTACCTGGCCCGCCGCAGCGGCCTGAACGGCGATGTCTTTGTGAACGCGGCCTTGGTGGCGCTGGTCAGCGGCGTGATCGGAGCGCGGCTTTCGCACATCCTGGAGAACCTGGAGCAATTCACCGATCCCGACCGTTCACTGTGGGCAAATCTGCGTGCGATGATCGATCTGCCCAGCGGCGGGTTGACCTATTACGGCGGTTTTCTGGTGGCCTCGCCGGCGGTGCTGTGGTATGCCCGCAGGAAGAAGCTGCCTCCTCGGCTGACGATGGACATCGTGGCCCCGGCCTTGATGGTGGGGCTGGCGTTTGGGCGCATCGGCTGTTTTCTCAATGGCTGCTGCTATGGGCAGGAAAGCCACCTGCCGTGGGCGGTGAGGTTTCCATATTACAGCCCGGCGTATGTGGAACAGGCCCAGCACGGGCGGCTGACGGTGCCGCCGCAGTTGCGGCCGGCGCTGGATCCGCAGGCCGGCCTGAAAAACCCGAATCGGGCCAACCTCGATACCGCCACGCGCAAGCTCATGGCGGCCCAGTGCTCTAACCCGGTGCACCCGGCGCAGCTTTACAGCGCCCTGACCGCCTTTCTGCTGGCGGCGCTGCTGCTGGCGTATTTCACCTTGCCGCACGCTGCCGGCCGGGTGTTTGCGCTGATGCTCATGCTGGAGGGGTCAACGCGCGTGCTGCTGGAAATGCTGCGCGTGGAGCCGCCGGTGCTGGGCCCGCTGAGCATCAGCATGCTCATCGGTATCGCCCTGGCGGCAACGGGCGTGGCGTTGTGGCTGGTGTTCGGGCGCCTGGGGGCAACGCGGCTCTGACGTCATTCCCATCAGAGCCGCGCGCGTCAGCAAGCGACCGGGTGGGTCCACGTTGGCTTGGTCGCTCCCTGACAGTCGCGGCTCTGACATCTTCAACAGAATTCCTGAACACGAAGGACACGACGGCCGCTGGGAACGCCAAGCTCCAGCTTGGCCATCCGCCGGCAGTCGAAACAAAATGTGAACCACTGAGTCGCGGAGACACGGAGAAGTAAACTTGGTGTCTCCGTGGTGACACGTTTGCCATGTCATGCTGAGCGCAGCGAAGCATCTGCACGCGCAGCGGCTGTCGATAACCGACGCCCACCCGCCGGCAGTCGCCGGATCAGATATCACCGCAGAGGATCGCAGAGAAAGGCGCAGGGTTGAATTTCTGCGCGACTCTGCGCTCTCGGCGTCCTCCGCGGTTCAAAAAAAATTTCCCCTCAGAGCCGTGCGTCAGCAAGCGACCGGGTTGGTCCACGTTGGCTTGGTCGCTCCCTCACGGTCGCGGCTCTGAATGAAACGCGGCCGGTTTTCACCGGCCGCGTCGTCTGCTATTCCAACGGATCGGTGGGCGGAAGTACCGCCCACCCTACATCTACATCTACATCTTGCGATTGCGCCTTCGCCGCAGCATCGCCATCGCGCCCAGGCCCAGCACACCGGCGATGGTCGCCGGTTCGGGGACGATCACCCCATAGCTGCTGGCATGGTTGAGTACCACCCAGACCTGGTTGTCGGTCGTGTTCACGCCCCAGTCGCCCACGCTGCCGGTGGGGACGGCGCCCTTGTTGGTGCCCACGCCGCCCAGGACCCAGTTGCTGCCGCTGAGGTATCCAGGCATCAGCTCGGATTCGGCCGTGCCGCCCAGATCGGCCTCATTATAGCTCAGTGTCAGCACGTAACTGTCGGTCGTGCCGTTGAGCGGCACATCCAGGTCCACCACGTCACTGAGCAAGCCTTCGCCGGTGGCGCGCGTGCGCCAGGTCATACCCAGCGTGCCGCCGTTGGCCGAGGTGCCGCTGGCGATGCTTGCGACGGTGCCAAGGGCGGCGTCCGCACGCAGCATGCCCGACGAATAGCCGCCCAGGCCGCCGCCGCTACTGATGGTCGCCACCTGCTTCACGCCGGCCGGTGCTTTCTTGTCGGTCACAACACCGGAGAGGGTGTAAGAAGCATTATTCAGTACATCACCCGAAGCGCTGCCCGTAATGCTGGCCGCGTTGCGGGCCGTGACGCTAAAAGTGCCGCTGAAAGGCACTCCGTTGAGCAGGTCGCCATAGTCAAAGTCGGCGATGGCTTCGTGGCCGTTGGCCGTGACGGTGGGTGTAAACGTCGTCCAGCCGCTGTCGCCGGCCGTCTTCGTCACCGACTCGATCTGCATGTCGGCACCCGTGGCCTGCGGGGCAGTGTTGTAAACGCGCAGCAGCTTGTTGTTATTGGCTCCCTGCACGCTGGCCACGGCCGGGTCATAGACCGTGCCACTATAGGCTACGCTGACGGGGGATGGATTGTCGCCAATCCCTTCCCCGCTGACGGCTAGGTTGAGACTGCCGCTCTTGTCACCACTGGTGGCAAAATTGAACGTGACGGCGCGGTTCGCCTGTATCGAACCACTGTTGAATAGTGTGGTTTGGCCTGCGGCCGCGATGGTAACGCCGCCACCAGATGCGCCGCCCGCCTGCAGTGTAGTACGGCTGTAGTTGTTGTCGTCCTGGTTGAACGGAGTAGAGATCGTGGTGCTAAAGCCGCTGACGGTCGTTCCTCGAAGAACGCTGCCGAAGTTCACTGTTGTCGCATTCAGTGTTCGCTGAGCAACCACTGTGGCCGTGACGTTGATCGTGTCATTCTGATCCGCCGAACCTTGCCCGGTACCGCCGCTGGTGGTGGCCGTGTTGGCGACGGTGGCGCTCCAGCTCCTCATGCCCGTGACGCTTTGGGTTCCGTTTGCGTTGTTCTGCAATTGCAACGTAATTACGTTGCTCTGTGCACCACTCCAGAAGCCCGGGTCGGCGCCGCTGATTAGCAGACCGTTGTTACCAGCGGTCGCCGAATAGGGCGTAGTGTGAGTTCCCGCCTTATTGACCGTCGCCGTGATACTTGGCGTCGAACCCAGCATGATCCGCCCAAGAGATTTGGTGGTGGTTCCGCCATTCGCGGTGCCGTCGACGGTGATGGAAGAATTGTTGTTCGGTATGGCAACCACGCTGCCGTTCAGTACTACGTCGTCAAACGACATGCGATTGTTGTTGTTGCTGGGACCTTCGGCGTTCCATCCATAGAAACGAAAGCCGACTGTTTCGCCAGTGGCGAATGCTGCGGGGTCCGTGAAATCCCATGTGCTTGACTGCCAGGTGGATTCATTATTGTCGGGACTGAAGGTGCTGCCAGTGCCGCTTCCAGCCGCCGCGTAGTTATTCTCAAAGCTAGCGCGCACCGCACCATTCGCCGGGCCGTATTGCTGACTGTTCTGGTACCCCCGGGTGTACTTAAAATTCAAAGACGTCAGACTCATCTGATAGCCGTAGTTCGCGCGGACGGTGAAGGTAACGTACTCGATATCAACAAGCCCACTGGTACTCCACCACTTGCTGGTGAAACTGTCAGTACTTGCATAAGGGTCGACGTTTCTGCGCGTAAAATCCGTGAAAATCAGGTTCCCAATCTGAGAACTGACGCCAGTTGCACCCGAGGTAAAGTTGTAGGTGCCGAGTACGTCAGCTTGCGCAGGCGTCGTGATGCTGGCGATGGCGCCAGTGACGACCCCCGCCGCGGCCAGAACCAAAGGCCGATTGCGCGAAATCCGCTTCCCTGTGTGGCGTGTCATGTCTTTTCTCCTCTAGGCCTGCCGAGACAGGCTGAAATTGCCGGCGACAAATGACGCCGGCCGAATTACCAAAGCCGCGTACCTTCGGCCCCGAACGACACCGCGCCTCGTGCGCGGCATGCGGGCCGATTCCCAAAGGTGTCAATCCTGTTGTGAGGTTCCGCAGGTCCCCTCCGGGACCCGACAACTCAGTCCCCGACAACGAACATGCCGAATATACTGGCCCACCCCATACCGGCGTCAAGAGAAAAACTCAGAAAAATCTCATCCTCACCAACAATTTTCCGCAAGCCAGCCATGGATGATGGATTTACCACCTGGGCAGCATGGCGCACCTGGGCAAACTGGCGAAGATAAGCCGCCGAAAACGGGGCACCTCTAAAAGGCAAGCCAGTTGGTAGTTGCTGGTTAGTAGTTGGTAGTAAAGAGGATAGGTTGCGCTCGGCGGGCGCGGCTCTCGGCGCGGCTCGTGCTCTTCGTGTTAAGGAATTCCTCGTGAAATTATCTTGAACCGCGGAGGGCGCCGAGAGCTTGACGCGGCCTCGCTTCGCTCGGCCGCAACCAAAATGATGAAAGGCGTTGGCCCTGCGGGTACGGTAGGTGTTGCGAAGCACTAACCGTCCTACAGGAGCA
>Ga0209450_10000025_pt1 | contig 121422 bp, 118 predicted proteins | sample FrelakmetLWP11LW_FD_187149 | JGI IMG/M metagenome (GOLD analysis project Ga0209450, IMG submission 187149) | Freshwater lake sediment microbial communities from the University of Notre Dame, USA, for methane emissions studies - LWP11 LW (SPAdes)... | ecosystem: Environmental > Aquatic >... | reverse complement strand
GATCTCTTCCTTCGCTAAAAGTTTGACAAAATCTGCCAAAGGCTGGAACCAACGCGGTCCTACCCGGTTTTGAAAGCGCGCAATCAATTTACGGTCGGCATACTCAAAAATCAATCCACTTGCAAGCAAAAAGAGACCGCCCGGGAAGAAAAGTAAAGCCACGTAGACCGGAAAAGTGATGTTCATTTATAAAACTCGATTCCGTACTGGCGCAGTGCTTCCCAACTCATTTGGTTGGAATTGGAATGGTCAGTCACTGTAACCACGCGGTCATTGCAGGAGAAACACGGGTCGATACCAGCGAGAATCATAGGCATGTCCGCCAGTTTGTGCCCAACAGCCGTCACCAGTACAGACGCCCAATTGCACAAACTCGGAGTACGCACCTTCACTCGTTCCGGTTTATCAGAGCCATTGCTTTTCAGGAAATAAAGAAGTTCACCACGCGGGGCTTCCACCCGGCTGATGGTTTCACCTTCGGGAATGCGGCGGGGAACGCGGGCAGCAAGTTCACCTGCAGGTATATTATCAATTATTTCCCGCACCAGACGGTAACTTTCATAGAGCTCCTCGATGCGCACCACGAAACGCGCTTCCAGGTCTCCGGCAGTAGCAGTAACGACCTTGACGGGGAATTGAGGGTAGCCTGCATATGGGGAATCTACGCGCACATCACGTTGTAGGCCGGAGGCACGCCCGGTGGGACCGATGGCGCCCAAAAATTCAGCTTGTTCAAAGGTCATTTTGCCAACATTGCGCGTACGCCCAAGGAATGTTTCATCCTCGGTAACAACCTTATAATAATGCCTGGTACGTTCCTCAAGGAAATCCATCCCCTTGTGGAGGGCATCTTTTTGGGCATCGTTGATGTCGATCTTGACACCACCAATCACATTTGCTGAATAATTGACACGGTTGCCGCTGATGGTTTCAAGCAAATCCATGACAGTTTCGCGGTCGCGCCAGGAGTACATAAATAGGGTGTCGAATCCGCCTTCGTGAGCAGCCACTCCCAGCCACAATAGGTGACTGTGAATGCGCTCCAATTCGGCGATTAGAACCCTGATAGCTTGCGCGCGCGGAGGTGCCTGAACTTTCGCAAGTTGTTCCACTCCAATGGCAAATGCCATGGCGTGCACATGCGAACAGATACCACAGACGCGTTCCATCAAGTACAGGTCCTGCACCCAGGTGCGGTTTTCAGCGCCTTTTTCCATGCCGCGGTGCACAAACCCCAACCTGGCACTGGCATTGGTTACGATCTCGCCATTTACAGTGAATTCAAAATGTCCGGGTTCTTTTAATGCCGGATGCTGCGGTCCAATTGGAACGATGAATTTTTCTGGGGACATGGGTGAGGTCATGAGCACACTCCTTCTTCAGGGGTCTGGATGTCTTTGAGACTGGTAAATGCCTTGCGTAAGGGATACACGCCATCCGGCCAGCTTTCCGGCAGGATGAGGCGGTCAGTATTCGGCGTGCCACGGAAAACCACACCCAGCAATTCAGCCGCTTCGCGTTCATACAAAGTGGCGGAGCTTAAGATATCACAAATGGTATCGATGGAGGGATCGGCGTAGGGTAGGCTCACACGGACTGTAGCCACCGCAGCTCCCCGGCAAAAATGGTATAAAACCTCCACGTTTCCGCAACCAGGGATAAGTTTCTTCTCTTTTGTGGTTTCATCAATGCTGTATTCCGGAGAATCCATGGCAGTGATTGCGGAGAGATAGCCCCAGTTTCCGTCACGCAAGAGGATCTTCGCTGCAGTTTTAATACTGGCCGCTTCGATCACAATATCAACACGGTTTTCTTCCGGGCGAGAAGTGGAAATGGTAATCTTCTCCAGCAAGGATTCCGCTAACTTTAAGTCGTCTTCAAGTCCCATAAGTCCTCCGATATCCTATTTCTGCAGGCTCTTGAGCAATTCAACCACCCCATGGATAATGGCTTCAGGGCGCGGCGGGCAGCCGGGCACATAAACGTTAACCGGGATGACCTCGCTGATATCACCAACCACGTTGTAACAGCCCTGAAATACACCGCCGGAAATACCGCAAGAGCCGACAGCAACCACGAATTTTGGTTCAGGCATCTGCTCGTATATACGAACCAGGCGGTCGCGCGCCTGTAAGGTCACCGGACCAGTGCAGATGAGTACATCCGCATGGCGCGGGCTTCCCTGGAGTTTGATGCCGAAACGTTCGACATCATAACGCGGGGTAAGCGTTGCCAATATCTCAATGTCGCAGCCGTTGCACGAACCACTGTTAAAATGGATCGCCCAGGGGGAATTCACACGAGCCCAGGTTTTCAAATTGTCCATCACTGCTGTTGCAATATTTGCCATTCGTCAATCCTCCAGTGCTGGCTTAACCCAGGATCAAGGCGACCAACGCCAGGATCAAACCAATAATATACACAAGCAGTTTTGCATCGATCTGTCCGGTACCAATGACGAGCATCCCCAGGTGCAGGAGCGCGAAGAAGAAGGCAATAAGGAAGAACGGACGGTATCCGGGAGAAGCCAACGATGTGGCAGCTTCTTCACCGCTGCCATATAAAGATGATTTCTCAGCGGAAGGATTTGTTTTTCCAGCCAGTCCTTTGCCTAAAAAGTAAATCGCAAAGACCAGCGGGAGATATATCAAGAAAGCCAGTGGTGGAGTAAATAGGATGTCCATTTTTCTCGCTGCTCCTTAATTGTAGAAGAAGTACAAAAGGCTGTTTGCGGCGGTATCTGTCAGGAATCGCATTGAAGCCGGCCAAATGCCGATCACCAGAATTCCGAGGGTCAGCAACACTATGGGTATTAGCATCACCCAGGGAACAGCCTTGCCGCGCTGAACCACTTCAGATGGCTCGCGGCGGTACATGCGGTTGATCATGGGGGCATAATAAGCCAGGGATAATACGCTGTTCAATCCCACAAATATAACTATTGCCCACATCCAACCTGTTTTTGCCTCGGCACCTGCCACCAGGATCTGCCACTTGGACATGAATCCGGCAAAGGGAGGAAGTCCACCCAGGCTTAAAAGAGCTGCGCTTAAGCTCACCGCCAGCAAGGGATATTTACGTGACACACCATTCAAGTCGTCCAGCATTAATGAGTCGTGTTTGCCATTGGCAATGAAGAGCACGTACATCAGGGCGCCAACCGAAAGGAAGGCCAGTCCCTTCATCAGTGAGTGCGTGATCAGATGGAAGAAACCACCTGCAGCCCCGGTAGTTTGGCTGAACATGAAGGAAATTCCAAAACCAATCAGCATGTAACCCACGTGTGCGATGCTGGAGTATGCCAGCAGTCGTTTTACTTCTTTTTGCTGCAGCGCCATAAGGTTGCCCACCAGAATGTTGAGGCAGCCAAAAACCAGTAGGATCACTCCCCAATCAGCGCCGATCTTGCCAGTCAGGCTGACACTGCGCAAGATAGCGATCAGTCCTGCTTCGATGACAATACCCGAAAGCATGGCACTAATACCGGAAGGTGCACGCGAGTGAGCATCTGGAAGCCAGGTGTGCAGTGGAACGAGCGCTGCCTTTACACCAAAACCGACCACAAGTAAAACACCGCCAAGGACGGTAAAAGCGCTGCCGGAGGTATCCAGGTGCCAGATTTGCTCGAATGAGGTTGTGCCAGCGAGTGAGAAGAAAATGGCAGTACCAAACAGGACCAGTGCAGAACCAACTGCTGACTGCACCAGGTACTTGAAACCTGCTTCAAGTGAAGCCGGCTGGTCATTGTAGAATGCCACCAGGAAATAAGTGCTGATCGCCATACCCTCGAACCAGATCCACATATTAAACAGGTCGTAAGAATAGGTCAAGCCCATGATACAACCGACGCTGATGAGCAGCAGCGCGTAGAATTTCTCTTCACCCTTCTCACCGCGGATATATCTGAAAGAGAAGAGCATGGAACATGCGCCGAGCACCAGGACCACGGCACTGATCACTAGGCCAATGCCATCGAATGCAAGCATGGTATCGCCGATGGTCAGTAAAAAGCTACCGACTGTAAGGGCGGTTTTTACGCCGAAACCAACCATCACCATTTCAGCGAAAAGCACCAAAAGGGCAATGATCTTGGTGATATTCATGCCCCAGATCTTGTTTCTCCTGGCAGACAAGCGCCCAACCAGGTAAACGATTGGAGATGCAGCCAGCGGGAGCGCAACAATACTTAAGAAAAGTAGATTCATGTCAGGCTCCTACGATGATATAGACGAACAGAATGACAATTGCGGCGATTATTCCCAGCACATTCCAACTGAGATGACCGGTTTGCGTGTTGCGCAAGCTTTCAGCCAAACTTTGGGTTGATCGGGAGATGGCGCCATTTATGGCTTCAAAACCAAAACTGTTGTCTGCAGCCCAGCGGATGCTTTTCAGACCATCTACAAATGCTGTCAGACGGGAACGCAATAGCCATAATGTAATTCCAATGGCAATAAATACCAGAGCAATCAGGGTTGGGATGCTGATAACTTCATGAAACAGTTCTTTCAGCGGGAAAGGTTCTATTTCGTGGTATGGCAGAGATTGCCCTAACAACACCGAAAAACGGCCCACAACCAACCATGAAACCAGGGCTGCAATTGCCAGGGGAGCCAGGGCGATTTTCATTGCCAGGTCAGTTTTATGCGTGTGATATTCCGAGCGCGGTTCACCGCGGAAGACCAGCCAGAAGCAGCGCGCCGTGTAAAGTGCCGTCAACCCGGCAACGATGACCATGACCACATACAGCCAAAATTGTCCCTGCTGTAACCCTTTTTCAAGGATCAATTCCTTGCTCCAGAAACCATTGAGGATGGGTATGCCGGCCAGAGCCAATGCTCCAATCGCGAATACAGCCTGCACAAAAGGCATCTTCTTACCGACGCCACCCATTGCCATCATGTCACGTGTGCCGATGTTATGGATGACAGCACCTGCTGCCAAAAAGAGCAGCGCCTTGAAAATGGAGTGACTGAAAAGGTGGAACTGGCTGGCAAAAACACTGCCTGCTCCGACCGCATAAACCATATACCCCAACTGGCTGACGGTTGAATAAGCTAAAACCCGTTTAAGGTCATTCGAGACCAGTGCCATAATAGCTGCCAACAAAGCGGATAGCATGCCAACCACCATAACGGCTTCTGTCCAATGAGGAACAGCCTTAAAAGCCGGGTAAAAGCGCGCTAATAAGTAGACACCCGCATTAACCATCGTCGCCGCATGGATAAGTGCGCTGATGGGAGATGGTGCTTCCATGGCATCTGGCAGCCAGGTCTGAAATGGAAATTGAGCAGATTTGGCCGCTGCGGCAATGAGAAATCCAAAAGCCAGTATTCCCAGCACATTTGCCGGGACAAGGGAGGAATTCGCCAGGAAATTATTGAAGTCGAAGCTGCCGGTAAAAGCGTATAAAACTACACTGCCTAACAAGAGACCAACGCCACCGATGGAAGTGATCACCAAAGCTTTAATGCCGCCTTTGACTGCCTTGGGATCATCGTTATGGAAAGCAATGAGTGCATAAGAACACAATGCCGTGATTTCCCAGAAAACAAACATAAGCATCATGTTGCTGGTGAGAACCAGGCCAACCATCGCTCCGATAAAGAAGAGAACGAATGCATAGTAGCGTCCTAATTGGGCTTCTCCCTTCATATAACTTGTGGAGAAGATAACTGCCAGCGAGCCGATACTGGTAGCAACAATACTCAAAAAGAGACCCAAGCCATCGGGGACAAAGGTATAGTCGCCAAAAACGCTGCCCATCGAGTAGGTGACACTGGCATTACTGGAAACCTGGGGAAGCAGGGTAATAGCGCAGCCAGCGGCAGCCAGGGAAAAAGCAACTGCGCTCCAATGCTGAATCTTTTCGTGCTTGTCTCCAATCCACCAGACCAGCAAAGCGCCCAGCCAGGGTAAACCAATCGTTAATAAAGTTAATGCTGCAGTCATGGTTTACCTCTTAAGGGTGGAAATGGTTTTAATGTCCAGGCTGCCCGTACGTAGCCTGATCTGCACGGCAAGTGCCAACCCTACCACAGCAACAATGGTGTCTGCTACGATAATGGTCAGGGCAAGCGTCTGCCCAAAGTTTTCATTTTGGGTCAGATGAGCTGCGAGCATGAAAGCCACAACAGCCCCTTTAACCAGAATTTGCAGACCAATGATCACTTTGATCAAATTTCGGGTGGCGAGGATGCAATAGAGTCCAATGCCTGCCAGTCCAAGAATCACAATGAGCACAACAAGTGGGGTGGGAATATTCACTCCTGGTCCTCCTTGCTGGATGAACTTTTGCCTGGCGTTAAAATCCCGATCACTCCCAGGACGCCGGCAAATATCAAAACCACCTGTAAGATTATGTCCAGATAGCGGGAATCCCAGTTGATGAGGGAAGTTTTGCTGATTTCTTCAGCGAAGGATACGATGCCTAATGTCTTTAAGATCAGGTAGAGTGCCAAACCTGCAGCAATGCCGATACTGCCCCAGGCATAAGGTTTTGGTAAGACAGATTTTACATCAATTACTTCTTCACCGGAAATATTGATGGCAAAAACAAACAGAACGGTTACCAACCCTGCTCCAACACTTAATTCAATGACGGCGATATGGGGTCCACCTAACATATAAAGCAAGAGTGCAACAAGCGCGCTGGTAAGCGCCAGCCATATTGCGGAGATAAGCAATCGGCGGGTACTTAGCGCTAAAATGGCACACGCTAGTATACCCACCCCCACAAGAATAAATTCCATTTATGTCCTCCCGGTACTGATGAAGATTTACGGAATCTGACGCATATGTTTATACCATTGACCCCATTAATTGTCATGTGAATGATATCCTTGTTATGGGATTACATCATAATGGGTATAGAGTTGTTAGGCTGTGGACCTTGATACTGCAATAAATGTAATTATAATCAATAAGTTTTAACTAAAGAATTTATGGAGAAATATTTTAAATGAAAATCGCCTTGCTGGCAAACCTGAAAGAGGATGCCCCCATCCGACCCGAAGACCCTCCCGGGCGTTGGGATGATCTGGATGATCGAATTACTGTTGATGAGATCCTGAAATCACTAAACGAGTTGGGTCACGAAGGGAAGTATTTTCCCGCGGAATTGGATTCGGTTGAAGAGTTAAAAAAGTTCAAACCTGATTTGTGTTTCAATTCAGCGGAAGGACATTATTGCGATTCCCGTGAAGCGCAGATGCCAGCCATATTGGATATGCTGCAATTTCCATATACCTGCGCCGGTGTGATGGGAATGATGCTCTCTCATAATAAAAACCTCGCCAAGCGCCAATTCCTCACTTATGGATTACCAACTGCCAAGTTCATGGTCATCTCAGATGAATCCGCAATTCCTGAAAGCGACCTGCGTTACCCCATGTTCGTCAAGCCAGCTTCTGAGGGATCCTCAATCGGTATTAATCAGCACGCGGTTGTACGAAATTATACTGAGTTGGTCAAGCAAGTTAAGTGGGCTTTGGAAATGACCCACGCTCTTGTCCTCGTGGAGGAATACATTGAAGGACGCGAATTCACCATCGGTGTTCTGGGTGACGAAGCCCTGCCAATCGTTGAAATTGTTTCGCCGACCGGTTTTTATTCGTATGAACAAAAAGAGGATTTTGAAAGCGCCGTTTACCGGGTATGCCCCGCAAAACTCACCGATGCCCAGACCAAGGAATTTCAACATATCGCTCTGGCTGCCAAAGTTGCGTTGCGCCTTGAGGACGTGTGCCGAATGGATATGCGTATGGATAATGCCGGCAATCCATACATCCTGGAAGTCAATCCAATCCCGTTAATGTATCCTGACCCCAAACAAGCTTCATTGGTTTATGCAGCATTTGCCATGGGATACACTTATACCGACATCGTAGAAAAGATAATCAAATCTGCAGCAAAAAGATGGGATTTGAAATAAGCGAAGATAAACGCTCCTCTCGGAGCGTTTTTCTGACATTACTCGTTAAGTAGATTTCCGAATAAACGCTTGTAATAGGCAAACTCGCCGGTTCTGCCTTTGTGATTCACATTCCCTGCGTCCCAAATGGCAGCAAACGAGGCGACAACGTCATTAGCATCAAATGACGCATTATTCGAAAACCGCACATTGTAACGCAAGTAGAAAGTCCATTGAGTCAGGTCCGCACTACTTTCCCAGCTTTCTGCCAGAAGGGGTTCAAATTCGGCACTGCCAAACCCCGGCGCCAGTAGCGTATCATAAAGCAAGCGCGTGATCCGGAAAGTCTGGAAATTATCCTCATCTGCCGGCCAGATGTTGTTAGGTTCAGTTACGCCACAATATTGGACGATAGGGTCCAATCCTGTCATATCTTCAAAGTTTTCATAATAAGCATTGACTGCTACATTGTTTACGCTGGAACGAAAAACTGAAATATTAGCGGCATATCCAAGCGGAATCAAGGGGACCTGGTCTTTTACAAGTGTATTTAATCGATCAAATGATTCCTGGCGCACATTGATGTCAGATGAACTCAATGAGTTTTTAACTTCCTGCTGAATTTCAGCGTAGGCATTGCCAAATAGCTTTGAATTAAAAATGAACGGGGCTTCATAGAAAGCCGAGCCATCATTGTAATCGGCTTGAAACCAATAGATGTACGCCATTTCGGCTCCAGCTTCGATATTCTTTTTCAATTCATCCAGACTCATTGGCTTTACGGTAACTTTAACACCAATAGCCTCCAACTGGTTGGCAACGGCGGTAGCAACACGTCCGGCAGATTCAAGGTAACCCATATCTGAATTTGCAACGGCGAGGGTAATCGGCGTTGAAAAATCGAATCCGCTGGTTCGCAGGAGAGATGCAGCTTCCAATGGGTTCTGTGAGTACCAACTCAAGGTATCAGTATGCCCAGGGTGAATGGATGCAGGCACAATTTGTTGAGCCAATTCTGATCCCAATGGAAAAGTCTGCTGAACAATAGCCGGGCGATCCAACGCCATGGCGAGCGCTCGCCGAACTTCAATGTTGTCCATTGGTGCGAGCGTATTATTAAAGCCAAGGTAATACATATTTATTAATGGATGTTGTACTGCTCTAAGTGAACTATTGCTTTTAATGGACGAAATGAGTGATGCAGGAGGAATATCAAAACCATCAACGGTTGCATAACTAAATAAATTAAAACGCTTGCCAGGGTTATCGCGCCAAATAAACTTGATCGATTCGGGTAATCCGGGAGAACCCCAATAGGAAGTTGAAGGTTCAAGCAAAATCATCGATTCTTTTTCCCAGCTGCTTAAGCGATACGCTCCGGTACCAACAGGCATTTCCGACAATAAATTGGAATCACCTCCGGTGGCATTTAAGACTGCCTCATCCTGCACCGCAAAAATTGGCGAAGCTATCTTTGCGGTAAACGCCGCATCCGGTTGGCACAGCGTGAATGTAACTGTATAGGTATCCACAGCCTGGACCGATTTTATCTCCCCACCGTACGTGCAGTCGGGAGCAGAAACGGTATTTCCCACGAAAGTGGCTTCTTGAACTTTTAACGTATCCATATAATCACAACCTGATACAACCACGGTCAGGCACATGGACAATGAGATAATACGCATTAAGATTTTATTGGTCATCTCTTTTTCTCTCAATTTGGGTTATATTATCAAGACAAGCTGATAGAAACCTTTAGGGAAGTTACAATCCATTATATATTAACCTGACCAAGAGATACTTAACACATATCTTAACTGGACAACCTGAATCTGAAATGCATTAAGTTTTTTGTGTTTTACCAAGGAGAGCTATGAAAAGAGCAGTCAGCATCAGTATTGGATCCTCAAAGCGAGACAAGGCAACGCAGGTGAATATCCTGGGGGAGACTGTTTTAATCGAACGGATTGGCACGGATGGAGATATGAAAAAGGCTAACGCACTTTACCGCGAACTTGATGGTAAAGTTGATGCCTTTGGCGTAGGAGGGGCATTGTTGGGTATTATGATGGAAGATAAATGGTCAACCATGCACTCCGTTCAATCCTTGATCACCGGTGTTAGCCAAACCCCAATTGTGGATGGAACCGGGTTGAAAATGACGCTTGAGAAAAAAATCACCAGTGTTATTAATCAGGAAATACCGGGATATCTAAAGGAAAAACGCGCTTTTGTGGCTGTTGCACTTGACCGCTGGGGCAGCGCAAGAGCCTTCCTGGATGACAGATATGATGTCATTTTTGGAGACCTCATGTTTGCAATGGGACTTGAAATTCCCATTCGCAGCGAAAAAAGCTTGCGCAAGCTAGGAAATACACTTCTACCCATTATGAGCCGGCTTCCCTTTGAATGGATCTATCCGACCGGTGAAAAACAAAATGAACGGGAACCAAAATATCGAAAATTTTTTGAATGGGCTACCGTTGTTGCGGGAGACTGCCACTATCTTTGGAAATATATGCCCGAAAAATTACCTGGCAGGGTTATTGTAACCAATACCACCACCCAATCCGACCAGGATTTCTTTAGAAATGCCGGGATAAAATACCTCATTACAACCACTCCAATCCTGGATGGCCGATCTTTTGGCACCAATATGATGGAAGCTGCAATTGTCGCCGCTCTCGGACGGAAAGAGCCAGTGGATTATGCCCACCCGGGTGAATACTTTAAAATAATGGAACAAGCAATCAGCGAGATTCCCCTGCGACCGCAGGTAAAGGAGCTGAATTAATGGACGTGATCATTCTGGCAGGAGGCAGATCTGAAGAAGATCCCCTGGCTGAAATGGCGCATGGAAAACCAAAATCGATGCTGCCAATTGCCGGTAAACCCATGGTTCAGTGGGTACTGGATGCTGTAAACCAGGCAACCTCGATTGACACGGTGGCATTAATTGGTATTGATGAAACAAAAGATCTCTCCTGCAATAAACGGTTAATAACGCTGCCTGACCTGGGTTCCCTGATGGCGAACATACAACAAGGTGCACAGACCTTTCTTGACCTCCATCCACTTGAAACCCATATTCTCTCAATTTCAGCAGATATCCCCACCATCACAGGGGAAATCGTTGAATCCATGATCAAGGAGTATGCCGGGTTTAAGTACGACATTTATTACAGCGTTGTAGAACGTGAAATAATGGAAAAACGTTTTCCAGGTTCAAAAAGAACTTATATCAAGGTGAAGGATGGCGAAATCTGCGGCGGCGACTTGAATTGCTACAGTAAACGGGCAGCGCTTGACCCCAAAGCCTTATGGAAGGAACTGATCCGCTTGCGCAAGAATCCACTCAAACAAGCTGCCATGATCGGAATCGATACGCTGGTCTTGTTGCAGATGGGTAAACTTACCCTTGACCAGGCGGCAGAGCGTGTCTGCCGCAGGATGGGTATTACAGGTAAGGCTTTGCGCGTACCCTATGCTGAGATTGGTATGGATGTGGATAAACTTTTCCAATTTGATATGGTTGAAGCCGATTTACTAAGGTAAAATTTGCGCATGTTTTGGAAAAATATCCTTTTGCTCGACGAAAAACTCACCGCTTCACTTCGCATTCACGAACACCAAAAATGGATGCGGCCAATCGGGGTCTTTTTTGCGCATTCAGGCGACTCTTGGTTCATCCTGCTCCTCTTAATTTTGATATGGTTTTTCACCACGGGGTTCTGGCATCGATTGTCAGCATTATTGGCTGGAGCGGTTGTCATGCTGGCAATCCTGGTGCTGGCGATCAAATTCCTGATCAAGCGCCGGCGCCCTGAAGGCACCTGGGGAGCCATCTACCGCAACTCCGATCCGCATTCCTTCCCATCCGGGCATGCCGCGCGTACCATGATGTTAGCCGTTCTGATGCTGCTGCTTGGTCCAATATGGCTGGGAATCGTGCTGGTTTTGTGGTCATTGATGGTCAGCCTGGCGCGGGTCGGCATGAGTGTGCATTATATTTCTGATATCGTAGCCGGTATTTTGCTGGGAGTCCTTTTCTCGTTTGGGTTTTCAGCACTTGTACCCTGGTTCATCGCCACCCTGCCTGCTGTTTTTTAACGTCTTGCCAAAATTCCTTACAAAGGGTATTCTTATTTCCGGGAATGAATGGATCCCGGTGGGTTCCACGATCTTCAAAATCGATGGCGGGTCGCTATGCGGGCCGCGGTGGGTTCGACTCCCATGCATTCCCGCCTTTTTTTGATAACGAGGAGATATGACTGATCAGATCACACAACAGGAATCCATTGATGCGCTGGTAAGGCGCATTTTTTCAATCCAGGATATCACCCAGGGGGCAGAAAAGCAGGGTTATCTTTTCCGCTATCGTGGACACCTGGTTTCAGAAGATTCTGCCCAGGCATATGACCAATTAACAGATTGGCTCAAATCCTATCATCTGACCCCATTATTCCGAATCGAAGACGATCAGCATGTCATTCTTCTGATCCAGGAATTGCCGACGCCAAAAGATGGCAAACCGATGGTCAACCTGCTTATGTTCATCCTGACCTTGATCAGCGTCATTTTTGCCGGCGGGTATTTCAACCAAACGGAACCATTACCCTCACAACCCCTGCAGGCAATCGGTACGCTCCTCAAAACCGGCTGGCCTTTTGCGGTAAGCCTGATGGCAATTTTGGGCGTGCATGAGTTTGGACATTACCTGGCGGGACGCGCGCACAAGGTCAAGGTTAGCCTGCCATTTTTTATCCCTATGCCGTTTTCTCCTCTCGGGACAATGGGTGCGTTTATTAACATGAAAGAACCCCCGCGCAACAAACGCGTTTTGATGGACATTGGGGTGGCCGGGCCTATTGCGGGATACCTGGTATCCCTTGTCGTCATCTGGATCGGTCTTTCACTATCGCACATCGAAGCCATCCCATTAGCTTTTGCCCAGGGGCAGGGTCTTCAAATCGAGGGGAATTCCCTCACATACCTGATCATGAAATGGCTGTATTTTGGTCAATGGCTGCCTCAACCCGCTGATTACGGCACCACAGCTCCGATTTTGTACTGGTTGAAATATTTCTTTACTGCACGTCCCTTCCCTCTTGGCGGCATTGATGTCATGATCCATCCGGTAGCCTGGGCAGGCTGGGCCGGCTTGCTGGTGACTTCGCTAAATCTAATTCCTGCCGGGCAATTGGATGGCGGGCATATCTTTCACCTTCTATTCGGCACAAAAGGCAGCAAACGCCTTTATCCGATCCTTCTCGTCATTTTAGTGGGAATGGGATTCCTGTGGTCCGGCTGGTGGTTATGGGCAGGGTTATTATTCTTGTTCGGACGGGTTCATGCCGAACCTCTCGATCAGATCACGCCGCTGGATAAAAAACGCAAGGCTCTTGGTATCCTTGCGCTCGTCATCTTCGTGCTCACCTTCATCCCGGTTCCTTTGAGCGTCGTATTCTAGCCCTGTCACCATTCATTGATTCAAGGTAGAAATCTGCCTGCCATCGATGGTACAGTATTTACGCAGCACCTGAACGGTGAGGCAGGAATGAGCCGGGATGATGAATAGAAGGTCTCCAATGTTAACCTTATCAAACTCATCACCCGGAATATACACAACGCCGTGCTCCTGGGATAATCCCTTGACGACAGCGCCAGCAATCGGCATACCCCAGTGGTTTCCTTCAACCAGGCACGCCAACCCATAACTCTTCTCGCTGCCGATCATCTGAAAATCCTTTGAAAGGTGGATGGCGCCGCCATAAAGGATGACTTCACGGCGCGATTGGTGTTTCGCTACAACCGGGCAGGCAACCGCGGCTGCAATATCTTCAAATTGGCAAACCCCCGTGGTAAATTGCTGTGCATCGTAAAACACAAAATTCCCGGGGCGAGCTTCATCTGCACCGGACCAATCCTCACACAATGAACAACCGGGGGTATCGCCCACTGATATTAGTAATTTCTTTAAATCGCGTTTTTCAAGTGCATCCCGCAAGGCAATCAATCTCGAGATGCCTTCACGGAAGATCGCGCAAACCTCTTTTTTTGATGCAGCTTTGTAGGTATGCCCGGAATGGGTCAACAGCCCTTTTAAGACCAGTGCTGGAGATTGGTTAATCCGTGAACAAAGCGCGAATACCTCATCCGTCTGCTGCCAATCCAACCCGGTACGGTTATTCCCCACATCAACCTTGACCCAGGCATCCACTTTGGTGCCTTCCAACTGTGACAGGCTCTCAACAGCCAGCGTATTTTCCACAAGCACACCCAGGTGGATCTTCTGTGCCAGTTTGCGGATTCTTTCCAGTTGGCGGATATTGATCGAAAACGCGATTGTGATATCCTGCCAGCCGTGTAAAGCAAAATACTCCGCCATTTCCACCGAGGATACAGTGATCTTATTCACACCTTTTTCACGGAACCATTCGCCAATTTCTGAAGATTGATGCGTTTTAAAATGCGGGCGAAACGAAACGTTGTTTTTGTGTGCCCTGGTTACCATGCACTCAGTATTCCGCCGGGTAATCATTTCATCAACAACCAGGGTGGGTTGGTCTATTTGGTCAAGGAATGTCATTGGCTGATCCTGTTTTAGAACAAATTACGGCAATGGAGCATAATAAACGAGGTTGCCGAAAGCCATATAAGCAATTCGCCCGGTGGACACATCCATCGCGGTCGGTGTGAGCTTCTCAATGTCCATATCATCCATAAGCCGTGGATGCATGATCTTTTGCAGGTTGCGCTGAAGGCTGAAATGATAGACTGACTTATTCCGCCCATCCAGCAAATATAGCGAGGAGTCAGGCGCAGGGGTCATACGCAATTGCACAAAATTGGCGTCCGGGAAGCTGACCGGTTGAGGTTCCTGTGCTGTACGCATATCCCCGAATGGAGCAGGGTCAAGGCATTCAGTTTCCTTGTAATCCTTCATGGGGCTATAGGTACACTCGATCATCTGCCCATTTGCTTTTAGGATGTATAACTCAAACCCATTTACTTCGATATCGATTGCATTGTCCAAATCAGGCACAATCTTGTCAAAGAATAATGTGGGTTTTTCATCATACTGGATACCTGTGCCACCGTAGCGGTAAACCGCGTTACCACCCGAATCCAGGATATATAGATACCCCTGGTATACGGACATGGATTTTAGTGATACCCAGCCTGCATCGGGGGGTATGAGCGAGCCAGTAATGCCGGATTCTCCTGGGATGCAGTATTCAATGATACCTGCTGCGTCGATTCCCATAATGGTTGCGCCGAAAGAATTACCAGCCGGCACCTGCACAATATCAACCAGCTTCCCAATTGGACTAATCACGTTCCTCGGGTTCAAACCGCAATCGAATTCTTTGTCGACAATATATTCATCACCAGAACGAAAATACCGCAGCACCGCCCCGCTCGTTGCATCCAGCAGGTATACCTCGGTGTTGGTAGCCACCATTTGGGTAATATTGGTATCTTTAACCAGAGTATCAGCAAACAACGGCGCCATATTCAGCCGCTGGATCCCCTGTAATTGATCAAGCGAGGTTTGAATATTGGTTTTCAAGACCACGAAGGATTCGGATGTGCCATACTCTCCCGCTTTATCCAACCAGAACATGGCTTGCTGCAGGCTGGCAAGGCGCGAAGGCGGATCATTCAATTGCGTATCGGCCTGGGCGGCATACTGCTGCGCCTGTACCACCGCAGCATCGAACTCGCGCCCTTTGCCTTTTTTGGAATACACGCCACCTGCAACCAACCCGATCACCAGCGGTACCGCCAGCGCAATAAAGATCAAAACCGGCACATTCAACTTCACCGGTCCTTCAGTCAATCCCGGCAGCAATTTCCCGAGGAATTCGCTGGATTTCTTCTTAAAACTCTCCCAGGAGTCAACAGCCGAGCGCGTTGTCTTTCCGATGGCGACTTTTGCCTGGGGACTAAGGAGGTCCTGTTTTTGCTTTTCGACCCTTCTGCGTGAGACTAGCCGGATAGGTTCAACAGCGGCAGGATCAGATTCCTGGTCGTCGCTACTCTCCGGCTCGACGTTCGCGGCAACTGGGGCAGCAGGTAATTTATTTTCGTTAGTTTCAACTTTCACTTCTGCAGCCGGTTCTGCTGTGAAATAGGCTGAATCTGGCAATGTGGTGGTGGTCAGATTACGTTTTAGTGGGGCGGTAATTATTTCACCTTTACCGGGCAGGAACTTGACTACCAGGGCGCGCACATCTGACCCGCATTGATTAAACAATCTCCTTGAAAGCCCTTCAACGGTCAGGGCGTTGCCTCCAGAGAAAGCCTCAGATGTCCAGGTTTCCGGGGCTACTGGAGCGAATAACAATAAGTCATTCTCATGAATCTCTTTTTGCCCAAAACGGATCGGTAGCGCTTCGACCAACCCCAGGTCACGCGGTTGCTCGTCATCTTTGTATTCAATGCAATCCTGTTCAGAAATATAAAAGGAGCGTGTATCACCGGCATATGCCAGGTATAGCTGATCGCGTTTGACCACTGCCAGGTTAAGCAAAGCAGTCAGCTGGTTGCCATCTTTGCCACGTTTAATATTTCGATCCAATAATTCCTGGTTGAATTTTTCAACCAGTGAACGCATGGCAAAAGTCACCGTTCCCGGAGTATGGTAGTACTCTTCGCATTTCTTTTCCATCCAGGAACGCAGCGTTTCCGGGCTGATCGAAGAAGGACCCTTTAAGGTGATCAATGCGATGAGCAGGTCGTTTTCCCGCCCACGGGCTGGCCGCTTGGGTGGCTGCATGGCGATAAAACCAGGCAGATTATCGCGATCAAGATTATTGGCAATATGGATCGTATAAAAACTGATATCAACCACAGGCAACCTCACAAACGGGAGTCATTTTTGATTATACAACCAATGCTTAACCGACCCGCGTAAAGAATGGATACAAGAAAAGGGCCAGTTTTTGCTGCTGAACAGATTTAGTCTATAATTAAGAAAAAATTCCAAAGGTGGTGGAAAATGGTGCCAACCTCTCCTAATTACTTTCTCGGTCGTATCTACGATCCTAAAACCAAAGCTGCAACAAGTGAACAGGTTCTCCTTGACCCTGCCAACCTTACAACCCATGCAGTTGTTACGGGGATGACCGGATCTGGAAAAACAGGTCTATGCATTGGATTGCTTGAGGAGGCGGCTCTGCACGGTACTCCTGCCATCATCATCGACCCTAAGGGTGACCTTACCAACCTGCTGCTGCACTTCTCCGGGCAGCTCCCTAGCGATTTTGAACCGTGGATTGACCCTGAAACAGCCAGGCGCGATGGAAAATCTGTTACCCAGATGGCTGAGGAAACCGCTGCCAAGTGGAAAAAAGGGTTGACGGACTGGGGATTAGGCGAGGAGCAACTCAAAGCACTTGGGGATACTGCTGACTTTGCTATTTACACGCCAGGCTCCTCTTCCGGTATACCTGTGAATATTCTCTCCTCATTCCAGGCTCCGGAACTCGACTGGGAATCAAATTCTGAAATATTACGCGAGCGCATTTCGAGTACCATCACCGCCCTTTTAGGTCTCATCGGCATCTCCGGGATTGATCCGTTGCGGTCACGCGAGCACATACTTCTCTCGAATCTTTTAGAGACCGCATGGATGAACAAACAGAACCTCACTCTCACTGACCTGATCTTGCAGGTTCAGAACCCGCCCATGGAAAGACTGGGGGCGTTCCCGATGGATTCTTTCTTCCCGGAAAGAGACCGTTTTGATCTGGCACTTTTATTAAACAATTTCTTGGCTTCCCCATCATTCCAGGTCTGGCAGCAGGGCCAATCCCTGGATATCAACGCTGTGTTGAAATCCAACTCGGGGAAACCCCGTCACTCCATTTTTTACATCGCCCACCTGAATGAAAATGAACGCATGTTTTTTGTCACGCTGCTGTTTGCGGCTGTCGAGAGCTGGATGCGTAGTCAGCGTGGTACAGGCAACCTGCGCGCCATCGTTTATTTTGACGAAATCATGGGCTACCTGCCTCCTGTTGCCAATCCTCCATCGAAGACCGTCATGCTGCGTATGCTCAAACAGGCGCGCGCTTTTGGCGTTGGGCTGGTGCTTGCCACCCAGAACCCAGTGGATGTGGATTACAAGGCACTCTCCAATGCCGGTACCTGGATGATTGGGCGTCTGCAAACTGACCAGGATAAAAATCGTTTGCTGGATGGACTAAGTTCTGCAGGCGGAACAACGGATGTGGCAACTTTTGACAAAATGATCAGCGGGCTGGAAAAACGGGTCTTCCTTTATCACAGCATCTACAAATCCGGTCCAGTATTGTTCAACACGCGCTGGGCATTGAATTACCTCGCGGGACCAATGACGCGCGATCAGATTCCCATGGCTAACGAGCTCGTCGGTGCCGCTGCACCAAAATTTGGTACTAGACCCTCTCGACCAACTCAAGGAAGTGATTCCGTCCCGATTAGTGATATACCCACTACGCCTGTAACTTCGGCGGTTGGGATTGTGAACACCCGCCCTGCCATTCCCGGTGCAATCGCCGAATACTTCATGCCCAATAACCTGGGATTCAGCCAAGCTGCTGCCACTGCAGGGCTTGCGGCGAATGCATCAGCACAGGGGATCGTCTATCATGCCGCGCTTTTCCTGCAATCAGAGGTACGCTATCTTTCTCGGCAGTACAATATCGAAAACTCCCGTAAGGTCGCAGCCTTCCTTGAAGATCCCGGTACCGGGTTGATTAAGTGGGAGAGACTGGCCAGTGAAGCAATTGATACCTCCAGGCTTGAATCTCAGCCAATACCGCGCTCGCAGTTTAAATCCCCTCCCGGCTGGCTGGGAGATTCCCGTAAAACCACAGATATTCAAAAAGACTTCGCAGAGTGGCTTTACCGCACTGCCTCTCAACGGATAAAAGCCAATACAACCTTAAAGGTCTATTCAACACCGGATATGACTGACGCGCAATTCCAGGAAAAATGCCGCGCGGCTTCTAAGAACGCGATCGACGCTGATAAATCGAAAGTCACTACCACGCTCACTACCAAGATCGCAGCCTTGCAGCGCAAAATCGATACACAAACCCTGGATGTAAAATCCGCTGAAAGCCAGGTCAATCAACGCCGGTTGGAAGGTCTGGCTACTGGTGGTTCGGTGTTAATTGGTATGTTGACAGGCAGAAAACGAAGCCTCTCCAGTACGGTATCCAAAGTACGTATGACCTCCGCTGCCAAGGACAGGCTGACTGCAGAGGAGGAAACCTTCAAACAGTACAACGCACAAATGGTCGAGTTAAAAGCGCAAATGGAAGAGGCGTTGAAAGCAGTTGACGAGAAATGGGGAAATGTTGTTTCCCAGGTGAGCGAAGTGACCATCAGCCCCACCAAAAGCGATATCTTCTCAGAGGTTTTTGGAGTTGCCTGGGTACCTTACTACCTGGTGGAATCTGCAGGACAAAAGGTGGAAATCCCGGCTTTTGCTAAATAGCACCTTAAAATGGTAAAATGAGCGTGTCACTACGATTATAAGGAGATCAATATGTTTCAAAACTTTGGCATCACAGAAATTTTACTCATCCTGGTAATCGTCGTCCTCGTGTTTGGTGTGGGACGCATAAGCAAGGTAGCAAAGGAACTCGGCTCCAGCATTCGCTCTTTCCGAGAAGGACTTAAAGGGGATGAAGCAGAAAAGAAAGAGGAGTCGAAACCGGAAGACAAGTAAAATAGTTCTAAATACTAAATATTTTAAAGCCTTAGTTATTTACTGAGGCTTTTTTGTTTCAATCACCCTGGTATCCAATACAAATGACCCTAATAAATCATGGTCAGATGCACCTTTGACATCAAAGGCGCATACCGTACACTTCAAGCGTAAACAAAATCGATCCGGTGATTGCCGGACGAGAAAAATCTTACAGGAGTAAAATGAAAAACTTTTTGTTTGGACCGCACAATTTAGAAGATGCCCCCGCTATCAAGGCTATCTTCAACAGCCCGAAATTTGCCTGGTTATGGTTGCTCGTTCGCGTATACCTTGGTTACGAGTGGATCACCGCCAGCCTTCACAAACTGTCTGATCCCAAATGGATGCAGACCGGCGAAGCCATCAAAGGATTCTGGATCCGTGCTGTTGCCATTCCTGAAGCCCCTGCCAGACCATTGATTACATTTGAATGGTACCGCAGCTTCCTCCAGGGTTTAATCGATAGCGATGCCCAGGTTTGGTTCGGTAAATTGATTGCAGTAGGTGAACTTCTCGTTGGGATTGCCCTGATTGCAGGTATCTTTGTGGGTATGGCAGCTTTCTTCAGCTTCCTCATGAATCTCAACTTCCTCCTCGCAGGCAGCAATAGCACTGGCCCCGTCTTGCTCGTGCTTGCTATGCTCCTTATGATCGCCTGGAAGATTGCAGGATACTATGGTCTCAATCGTCTCTGGTTCAAGTATGTCGGCACCTTCTGGCAGCCTGGCATTTGGTTCCAGAAAAAAGTTGTAACTAGCTAATATCCCCCTCCCCCTTATTGGTAGTAACAAACGGGACTCTCCAAATGGAGAGTCCCTCGCTTTTAATTAACTAATCCATATGATCTTTAAGGTTGTGGACAAATGCATATTTTGCCAATTCGATCCGGTTGCGTAACTGGAGTTTATTAAGGATGTTACTGACGTAATTCCTAACAGTGATTTCCGTTAAATTTAATTTGGCGCCAATTTCCTTATTACTTTCCCCTTCCGCCACAAGAGCCAGCACTTCTTTCTCACGTAAAGACAATTCGCTGAAAGCAGATCGGTCAACAGTCTTTTCCATTTCAAGAAAACGGGATACAACTGAAGCGGCTGTGCGGCTGTCGAGACCGATTTCTCCCTTGTAAGCTGCCCGGATTGCCCGCACCAATTCCTCATTACCCACCTGCTTAAGAACATAACCCGATGCTCCAGCCCTCATGGCTTGTTCAAGGAAGGACTCTCCCGCGTGTGAGGTGAGGATGACTACCCGTGTAGATGGGAATTGTTCGCGGATATCCCGGCACACCTCGATGCCACTTCGTCCGGGCAATTGAATGTCTACCACAGCAATATCCGGCGATAAATCCTTCACTCTTCTCAAGGCTTCTTCTGCAGTTCCAGCCTCTGCAACGATTTCAAGGTCCGCCTCATCTGAAAGGAGCGTACGCAATCCCAGGCGTACTACCGCATGGTCATCCACAATCAACAGGCGAATCGCTGCCATTTTTATCCTCCATGGGGAGATCTATGCACACTACCGTACCCTTGCCCATCACTGAATCGACCGTAAGTGTCGCTCCCAATAATTTTGCCCGATCACGCATGTTTTTTATACCATACCCGGGTTCTGCCTGGACCGGAATACCTACCCCGAAGTCTTCGACCTCAATCATCAAATGATGGTTCTTACAATACAGCCTGAGGTCGGCATTATCAGACCGGGAATGGCGGATCACGTTCGATAAAATTTCAGTTAATAATGCTATAAAATGGCTGGTTTGTTCCGGGGTCAGTGAAGGGATCTCCTTGGTGTCCCAGTGTGTTGCAATCGAGATATTTCTTTGAGCATCCTGAATGATCGGGAAGAGAGCTCCAGCAAGATCGATAGACTTTGGTTCAGGTTTTAGCCGTGGGAGGAAAGCGCGCAGTTGTTCGATTGCCTGATTGATAGTAGTGATCAACTGGTTCGCGTCGGTTGCCAGAGGTTCACTTAGTTTTTTCTTTAAAGCCTGAGCAAGCAACCCGGAGGCATATACCTGCTGCAAGGCGCCATCATGTAAATCGCGGGCGATGCGCTCGCGCTCAACCGCCATTACCTGTCCCTGCTCCATGCTGCGGATCATGCGGTCTGTCTCGATATTAAATACCTCAAGCGCGCGAATAATCGAAATAAGAAGTACCAAACCTACAATTGACCGGAAAATAGGTGGTGGGGCAAAAAATGTGGAAGTAAACCAATCTGCATTAATTATTGAAGCTGGGAAAATAGCTGCTTTTGGAGTGATCAACCCTGCCAATATTGCATACGCGAATAAAGCACCGGCTGCGATTTTTAATGTCGATCCAATTTTTGGAACCTTGAGAGGTTCGATCTGAATTCGTACCTGCCGTATTAACCCAATTCCAGAAAGGATACCGCCCGGGATACACAGCATATATCTTGTCAGTGCGTTGGCAAATCCATGCCATTCATGAATGTCCGGTGTAAAAATATATCCCAGCGTCATGGGTCCAACTGCCCATGCTATCAGAACCATGGTCGGGATCAAACGGATCCAACGCCATGCGTGGGTGGAGGGGCGGAGCAATTCGATACCAAATTGGAAAAGGCACCAGAAAGAGCTTGCTAGCAAAATGTGTTGGATGAAATCAAAAAGTGAGAAGAAAGATGATCCCATTGTGGCCAACTGAAGAGGGATAAAAATCTCCCCCCATTCATTCAACCCATGAAGAATCCCAAACCAAGCCAACCAGGGCAAGCTCCGGGCTAAACGTAAGCGCGAATAATTACGCGTTTGAAGCAGAATGACGATACCCAGAATAAAAAACACCAACCCATAAACAAAATATACAAGGGTACGGTTATCCGTAAACCAGATAGTCGTCATAAATATAATGATACCTTAGGAAAAAGGCATAGAGAATAGAAATTGGTTATTAGACCTGCGCGTATCCTAATTCAATTGGAAATGTTTTTTTTGCGAAGTAAACTCACAAACCAAAAAACAATTACAAAGATGAGCAGAACGAAAGCCGCTAATACTGACAGCCATTTTATTGGAGTAAAAATCGGAGCCAAAAATTGAGCAATGACACAATGTTGGGGATAACGCCACATCACCAGCGAAGTGGCACTGTTCTCAGCCAGGTCAAAGAAAAACGCAGATAGGGGGACAAGATTCAGCAGTCGCCACTTTGACGACACGGGAATGATCTTTCGCATGAACCAACTACTACTTGTTAAAAGAAAGAGCGAGTAAATTACCGGGAATGCCAAATCCATGGTCCAGCGTATTTCAATAAACGCCTGCCTCCCTTCTGAGCCATAGGCTTCAGCTATGGTATAAAGATGGGCTCCAGTGTAAAAAAGGCTTGTGTCAGGTGATCCCATACCCTGGGAGTATTGTTCTACTTGTTGACTAAACCGGGGCAATATTAACAAAGTAAACAAAACAAATATTACAGCGGCAGCAATTGTGACCCAACCATTTGAAAATTTATAAAAGAAAGCGGAAAGTTTTTTCACACTATTTTCCTTTTGCACTAGCAGCCATTGCTTTCGTAAATGTGATAAATTGCTCCACATCCTCAAAGTTGCTTACCATTCCCACTGATACCCGGACCGCCCCCGAGGCTTTACCGTCGATACACAGCCGATACTCATCATAGGTCAGGCGTTGTTCATGGTCTGGACGGTTGAAGCACGAGGTCAGCTCCCCTGAGGATATCCCCAGCGCCAGTTCCCCTGCCCCAGGGTTGCAGAAGCAGCCAGTGCGCAAGGAGATTTCTTTCTTATTGGCATTCGATTCGATGGACCGGTGATCGATGACATTTCCATTGGGGTCAACAAAATTTAAGGCAATTGCCCCACCCCTTTGGTCTGTGTTAATTGGCCCATAGATTTTTACCAGGGGCTTACCATTGGGATGCTTGATCTCCACCAGGTTGTCAAGCAACCATCCGGTCAGGCATTTTACGCGTTCGTGGATCTTTTCCATCCCGACAGACTCAAGATGCTTCAGCCCAATTTCAACCGCGGGTATGTTCAGGTAATCCAGTGTTCCATCCTCGAAGGCAGCCGGGGCTTCTGCCAGGTAGTGGCGTTCAGGCTGGACCGAGGCAACAGTAATCGTCCCGCCGGCAAACCACGGGCGCTGAAGTTTTTTGAGAACGCTTTTTCGGGCAATCAGTGCGCCAATGCCTGATGGATAGCCAAATATCTTGTAAAAGGATACTGGTACAAAATCTGGCTGCCATTTGGTCAGATCCAGGGGATTAGTCGGAACAAAAGCTGCAACATCCAGGAGCACATCCCAACCCTCTTTGTGGGCTATCTCAATCCATTTGAGTGAATGCTGCACCGCTGAAAAATTGGATTGCGCCGGGAAGGCGTATAAGTTGCTGCCTTGTCCTGACTGTTCTTTCAGCAATATATTCAGTCGCTCTTCATCAAGGCGCATCCGTGGAGGCAACACTGGTACATAGGTAACCTGTGCGCCTTTTGCCATGGCATATTCGCGGATTCCATTCACCGAGTTGTGATTATCAAATGTCAATAGGTAATTAGATCCCTTGTCAAATGGATAGGCTTCCCCTACCAATTTGAGGGCACCACTGGCATTGGCAGTGAAAATCACCACATACTCCTCTTCAGAGGCGTTGAAGAAATTCAATATTGCATGGCGGGCCGACTCAACCAGTTCAGTGGATGCTAATGAGGTGGGATTTGTGGAATGAGGGTTGCCTAATACTTTATCCAGGAGTAATTGTTGATGCTTTTTTACCTGGGACTCTGCATAAAGACCGGCGCCGGTATAGTCAAGATAGACCTCATTGTTACGGTCCAGGCGGGAGTAATCCGCTTTACGCAATTCATCCAGCGAGGTAGTTTTGGAATATTCCGGGTATTTCGAAATGAATTCGTCAAATCGGGAATTAGTCATACCCTGATTAAACCATAGAACCTGCAATCCTATAAAGTACCTCATGTATAATTTTAGTATGAGCGAGATCGAAAAATTAACTGATCAATTACACGGAGTGTCCTACTTTGAAAAACTATCAACCAGGGAATTGATTGATATCGTTACCTCAGGGTCGGTTAAACATATTTCAGCGGGTGAACTGCTGTTCATGGAAAATGAAAGCTGTTCCGGCATGTTTGTGCTGGTCCAGGGACAGGTGAATTTACTCAAGACGGGACCAGATGGGCAGGAAACAATCTTGAATACCATTGATCCGGTCACCATGTTCAATGAAGTTCCCGTGCTGGATGGCGGACCAAACCCTGTTTCAGCTCTTGCTACAAAAAATTCCATGCTGTGGCGTATCACCTGCGAAAAATTCAGGCAATTGCTGATCCGCCACCCCCAGGTAGGCATGGGTATGTTAAGCGTCCTTGCCAAACGGAACAGGCTGATGCTCGGGCATTACGTTGACCTGTCATTCAGAACCATCCCGGCACGCCTGGCCAAGCTTTTGTTAGAAATAAGCAGCGATGGTAAAGACGTCATTCTACGCAGCCAACATCCCATTCGTGAAATGTCCGCCAGGGTAGTTGCTGCTCCTGAAGCTGTCAGCCGTACGTTGAAGATTTTTAGAGAAGCCTGCGTTATCGATTGCAGTCGCTCAATCATCAAGGTAATCGATGTTGCCGGATTACAGCAAATGGCAAAACTTGAAATATAGTTTATATTTCCCGACTTGACAAAAGTCACAGACAATTGAGCTCTACTTTGTTATGCTTCTGGTGTCATCACAAAAGCAGGAGCACATTATGAATTGGGTGGGCAAACGTTTTGCTTTTCTCTTTAAGTCAACCAAGGGATTGATTCTGGTCGGGATTGCCCTGGCAGCTTTGATCTCAGCATTCTTCGGCATGCTTTCAGGTCCAATGGCGGATTGGGGAATCAAAGACGTCATTGTGCGATTTTTTGGTATTACCCTGGTGGAATCCGAACGTGAAGGAAGATTAGTGATCCTCTATCATGTGATTGCAATGATAGTGGTGGCAGTTGAAACCTATATGATCACAGGCTTGCTGCCTATGAAAGAAAATCAGAAAGTGCTGATCAACAGCACGATCACGGTCGGTTACCTGGCAGCAATTTTCGGCGGCCTGCCTTTCGCCTACTGGGGACATGTGTGGGCATTTCATGGAATATACATAGCTGGTTTATCCCTCATCTTTTTTGCCGGATGTGTGCTGTTATATGCACTTTGGCCCTGGCGTAAGGAATACCGGATAACAGATAACAGCTACGCGCATACCCGCAAAGGCGTCCCGCTCGAACGGGTAGCCTTTTTTGCCATGGGCAGCGCCACCATTATCTCGGCCCTTTTTGGTGCAATACCCGGGTCCTCTTTCGGCAACGGTTTCACCGTTTTCCTTGCCGAAAACGTGGTGCGCGTACCCCACAAATCTATCCTCGATCTTTCCATTATCGGGCATCTACATATCATGCTAGCGCTGATTGCCATCTGCTGCGCGCTCATCATCAGTCGCTGGATGGATTTCAAAGGCGTTTGGCATAAACTCGCCATGCCCCTTATGATCTCCGGCTCACTGGTGCTGGCAATGGGAACCTGGCTTGTTGTGCCCTTTGAAGCTGCCGCGCATGCCATCATTTATGGTGGTTCCACTCTAGCTATGCTGGGAGCCTTATTCCTGGTTATCTTCTCCTGGCGTAAATTGATCCGGGAGGGATTGGCACGCAAGGGTATCGCGAGGGGAAATTTCTTCCAGAAGGTAGGGGCATTGTTAAGTGACCCCCTAAAGTTTGGAGCTACCTGGCAAATGGTATTTATGAACTTCACGGTCAGCGGAATCGGAATATTTACTGCGGTAAAACTGGATGAGATATTCAGACAGTGGCAATTTATGGACGAACGCTCCATCCTCACCGGTCACTGGCACATTCTGGCAACATTAACAGCCACGATACTGCTGATGTATTATGCCGACCTGGCTGGATTAAAGGGCAAGGCACGCCAATGGTTTAGCTGGTTACTGATCATCTGTTCTGACCTGGCTTTCGGGGCTGTCACGATCTACGAGATGCGCCGTCTGATCACACCGGAGGCAACCCAGCAGCCCCTGATCAATACCACAACTTTACTGGGGGATATCGGGATCATCGTTGTCCTGCTGGTACTCGCCATCCTTATGGTCTGGCGCCTTACTGATCTGTTCAAGAAAAAAGGGCGTTGGACAATTGAGTCCACGCAGTCTATTGTGGAAAATGAGGAGGGAATAAAATGAAAAAACTCCTTCTCGCGTTATCAGTTCTGCTCCTATTAGTTTCCTGCAAACCTGTTGATTTGGACGCAGCAATCCCTGTTTTTAATACTGGTATCGACGCAAATTCCTGGGCAAAAATCCCGGCTGGCGAGTTTCTTAAGGGACAATTCGAGGAAGAAACTCTAATTGATTACGATTATGAAGTGATGGCCACGGATGTGACCAACGACCAGTATGCCTCTTTTCTGAATGAAGTTACATCTTCCGGGGAAGCAACGCTGGACGGGGAACGGATTATTGGAGATTATCCGGGAGATACCTTTAACGGATTTCGCCACGAAGAAGAGATCCCTGCTGGAAAATATCTGTATATCGCTATTAACGACCCCGCCGTCCGATTAACCTACGATGGTTCAACGTTTGCTTCCAAAACAGGGTATGAGAATCACCCCATGACAATGGTTTCCTGGTTTGGTGCGCGCGCTTATTGTGAATATTACGGATGGCGTCTCCCAAGTGAGCTTGAATGGGAAAAAGCCGCCCGTGGCACAGATAATAGGGCGTTCCCTTGGGGAGATACGACATCCCGCAATATTGCCAATTACATCTCCAGCCGCGATCCATTTGAAAATATGACCTCTTTTGGCTCCAATACCACCCCGGTCGGATTCTTTAACGGAAAATCCTATAATGGTTATCAGACGATGAGTAACGCCAGCCCATATGGTATTTATGATATGGCAGGTAATGTTTGGCAGTGGACCGGGGATGTTTACCCTGATCAACATTACCGCTACATGCGCGGAGGCAGCAAAAATCATTATGAGAACACATTGCGCGTTTGGGTGACCAACAACGCCACACCCACCTTCACAGGTCCCGCTGTTGGGTTCCGCTGTGCCAGGTAAAACGAGGATTCTTCTTGATGTCTAAAATTACTGAGACCCTCAAACGCTATTGGCCGCTTTTCAAGAGTCTACAAACTCTCTTGTTAACTGTAACCGGCGTCGCAGGTTTCATGAGCGCCCGCTGCCCGATCCGCCACTGGAGCGTCATGGTTGGATTGGTTCTCAGCCTGCTTTTTGCCATTGCTGGTTCGACGATTTTGAATATGTGGCACGATCGCGATATCGATAGTGTGATGACCCGCACTCACCACCGCCCGTTGGCGCAAGGGTACATTCCCGCAAAAAAGGCCCTCATTTTGGGAATTTTCCTAAGCGCTTTTGGGGTAGGGATTGGTTTCCTGCTTGCCCCACTCTACAGCCTGGTCTTGTTACTCGGGATTTTCTTCGACTTTTTGATTTATACCTTGTGGCTCAAGCGCCGCACTTGCTGGGCAATTGTATGGGGGGGTATTGCCGGCGGCATGCCGATCCTGGCCGGGCGTGTTTTGGGAATGGGCACATTTGATCTCATCGGCATTCTGCTTGCGGTCGCGATTTTATTCTGGATCCCTACCCATATTCTTACCTTCTCTATCCATTATGCTGAAGATTACGCCGCGGCCGGGATACCCACTTTCCCTTCCACTTACGGCATAAAGTTCACCAGGAAGACCGTTGCAGTTTGTACGGTTACTGCAGCAGCCTTGATCACATCTGCTGCCATCCTCATCCAAGTTAATGAAGGCTTTCTTCACCTGCTGGGTATACTTTCTGGGATCCTGGTGATGTTCACGCTGTATGTGCTGTTGAAACCCTCTCGAAAAGCGAATTTTGGCTTATTCAAATATGCATCTGTATATATGTTGGCAGCAATGCTGCTGCTGGCTTTATAAATCCAAGGAGGAAACAATGTCACCGAATAGTGTTTTTTCAAAAATCCTGCGCTTCATCGGAATTTTCTTTATGTCGCTTACTGCGGGTTTCACGATTCTTGGGGGAGCTGGTACTACCTGTGCAGCGCTGCTTCCCACCAAGTGGGATAGCATGGCGCCGCTCGCCCCATATCAATGGCTATATATCCTTTATGTCATCGTGACGATTGCCATAGGCGTATTGGGGATCCGGGCGGTTGTCAAATTGGTAAAAGGACATAAAGATGCTTACAAAGCAGCCATGATTGCCCTGGTTGCCGGAGTCTTGGTAGGTGGTTTACACATCTATACCTCCCGTATGCTGCGCGGCTCCTCGATGCCTGTTGATGCCGTAGTTTATACAACTGTACTTACCCTGGTCATTTTCCTGCTATTCAGAATTCCTCCCATTTGGAAAGGCGTAGATTATTCCATTGCACCACGCAAAGAAAAGAGAATTTCAGCAGGCGTTTCTTCCATTGTTGCTGGTGTGCTATGCCTCACAATCCAATTCTTTATGGCCCCCACCCATACCTGGAATGGGATCAATTATGCAGCCGCCTACAACACTGCCATGACAATATCAGCACTCGCTTGCAGTTTCATAGGCTTGATTTTGTTATCCCCGTTTGAGAAAATATCTCTTGTGGTCAAAGAAAAAATTCAATCTCATTAATTTCACTGTTTTTTGAAAAGGTCGGGTTAGCCCCGACCTTTTTCGATAGTTATCAACGATTTCTTGATAATTTCTCCATATCCCGTTGATAAAGTGATGATCAGAAAGATCTTCCTTCTCCTCTGATTGAACCTCTCTCTCCTGAATTTCACCCCCGTTACCCAACCATAACGGGGGTGAATCATTAAATTCCATGTGTCCAATTTTCCACACTTCTCATCTCAATCTTCATAATTTCTACACAATTTTTACGTAAAACTAATATGTCAAATCTAAGGAGTCAATTATGCTTGTTAGGATAAGAAAATTATTGGACAAGATCCAATATTGAAGGTTTTTTCATCCCACCCTAAATCCCGGCAATCGGCTGCAGTGCCAGCTTGAATCCAGGTCAGCGGGAGTTTTTCCAACCGGTGGCGAGCAACCCCTGCTGGTTTTATGAAAAAGGAATGTGAGATAATCAGGATGTTATGACCAAAAAGATATTGATCATCGATGACGAAACCAAAATTGTTGAAATCTGCCAGGATTATCTAAAAGCGGCAGGTTTTTCAGTTGTCACTTCCCTGGATGGGGAGGGCGGCCTGGAGAAAGCCCGCAAGGAAAAGCCGGACTTGATCCTGCTGGACCTAATGCTACCGGGCATTGATGGTCTGGATATCTGCCGCAAACTGCGCAAGGAATCAAATACCTCCATCATCATGCTCACTGCCCGCGTCGAGGAAACCGACAAATTGATCGGCCTAGAGATCGGCGCAGATGATTACATCACCAAGCCATTCAGCCCTCGTGAAATGGTGGCGAGAGTCCGTACGGTTTTGCGGCGTGCGCAAGGTGATTCCTCCGCCGAAGTGATCCGTGCTGGAAACCTGACGCTTGACCGCAACCGGTTCATCGTTCTGATTAATGAACAGGAAATCTCGTTAACTCCAACCGAGTTTGAGATCCTGGCCACCCTTGCCAGTCAACCGGGCAGGATCTTTTCGCGTTCTCAATTATTAATGGCTGTTCGCGGCGTGGCTTTTGAAAGTTACGAACGCGCCATAGACTCGCACATACGCAACCTGCGCAAGAAACTTGATACTGACATGAGTAATTTCGAATGGATTGTTACCATCCATGGTGTAGGTTATAAATTTAATGAAAAAGCAAATGCCTGAAGAACCTTATACCAAGTCGATAAAAACGATCCAGCGGCGATTGATCCTGATCCTGCTGCGCGCATTGCTGGCAGTGGTTGCGATCACAATCCTGGTGTTAATCGGAACGACATTATATGAGATAAGCTCCAACACCGGTCAAAATCCATTTTACAAATCTCCCAATGCTACCATCCTTGAAGCCTACTATATCGGTCACGGCAGTTGGGATGGAATTGACGCGCTCATCATGGCTGGTGACTCCCCGGATTCACGCCTGTTGAGGCTTGATTGGCAACGCGCTATTCTGATGGATAAGAAAGGCAATGTTGTGATGTATTACGGTCAGGGCGGCGCACCGGGGATGGGTATGCCCATGATGGACACAGAAATGCTCATCCATGCGCAATCCTATGAACTAAAAGCCAACGGGGAGATCATCGGAACCCTTCTGGTGGACAGTGCAAATATGCCTCATCCAGTACGCCTGGGTTTCAGCGTGTTGAATCCGGTGCTCATGGTGGCAGGGTTAATGTTGTTATTGACCACAATGATCGGTTTTCTGTTGATGCGGCGCATGGTCAACCCGCTTTCTGAAGTCATCGCTGCTGCTGAAAGTGTGACTTCAGGCAATCTTAAAACGCGGATTAACACCAAGCATTCACAGAGTGATCTTGCAGCGCTAAGTACTCATTTCAATCGGATGACAGAGACTCTCGAGCGTAATGACAATGAGCGCCGTGCGCTATTAACGGATATTGCACACGAACTGCGGACGCCACTCTCGGTATTGCGGGGCCGCCTGGAAGGCATTGTAGATGGTGTGTATCCTGCCAATGAAGCCAATATTGCCCAGGCTTTGGAAGAAACCTATTTATTGGAACGCCTTGTTGAAGATCTGCGCTTACTCACCCTGGCTGAATCGCGGCAGTTGCACTTTGAACCCAAAGAAACCAACCTGGCTGAATTACTCAAAAAGATTGTCACCCTGTTCGTGCCACAGGCAGACGGGAAGCATATTTCCCTCGAACTTAAACCGATGGATGAAAACCTCCAGCTTACGATTGATCCACAGAGGTTGGAACAGGTGGTCGGAAATCTTATCGGTAATTCGCTGCGTTACGTCCCTGCCGGCGGAAAAATCTCCATTGACGCTCAAAACAACGAGGGAAGTGTTGTGATCCAAGTAAGCGATACCGGCAGTGGCATCCCGGAAGAAGAACTCCCCTACATATTCGACCGGTTTTGGCGGGGAGAAAAATCCCGGGCACGGGTTTCAGGTGGGGCTGGGTTGGGGTTAGCCATTTGCAAACAACTCGTTGAGGCACAGGGAGGAACTATCTCCGCGAAAAATCGAACAGAAGGTGGGTTGGAAGTTACCATCAAATTCACCGAGATATTCTGATCTAATTATTCATCGTAAATTACCAAAAGACAGCATATCCTGCTGTTTTTTGTTGGAAATTTTCGGCTATGGGCTATAATTGCGCGGTAATAATTTATTTTGCGAGAGGTTTGCAATGTTGATCGGAGATATGGTTGCGGGGGTAATATTCGTTGGGCTGGCAATACTCTTTGTTCTTCCAGGGACAAGGTCGTTATATGATGCTGCCTATGCAGCAGCTCCGGTGGTAGTCTCCTTCTTTAAGTTTGCATTGCTGGCAACCGGCGGGGAGTTGATCGCCAAACGCATCAAAGATCATTCCTATTCCCTCAAAGACTTTGGTATATTTCCCAAAATTATCGTATGGGGTTTTTTGGGAGTCTTTATATATTGGGCATTCCAAATCTTTGGCCGTGGAGTTCCGGCGGCTTTTCCATTTATTAGCCAGACGTCCACCATCGGGATGCGTTTACTGGGGGCGTTTCTGACCTCGCTATTCATGAACCTGATCTTCTCGCCAGTCTTGATGCTTACTCACCATGTTACTGATAAATACATTGCCCTCAATCATGGAAAATTCCCGTTAAATAAAATCAAGATTCAACCCATGCTCGAAGCTATCGATTGGTCACGCATGTGGGGCTTTGTGTTCAAATTAACCATTCCACTCTTTTGGATCCCCGCGCATACGATCACCTTCATGCTGCCGGCACAATACCGTACCATCTTTGCTGCCTTGCTTTCGGTTGTCCTGGGTATCCTGCTAGGGATAGCTGCCAAAAAGAAATAAAGAGGAGGATTATGATCCAACGCATCCGGGAATATTTTGAACGTGAATTTGACCAGGAAACTCCCCAGGCACGTATGGTGAGGGTCCGGTATGGCATCTTTATCGGCGTTGTTGGAGCCCTGATTTACGCCATGGTTTCTGCATCCGTGAACGTCATTTCTTATCCCGCTTTACACCTGACCGTGAATTGGGGGAGTGCAATCACCTCATGGGTCGTCATGAGCCTGGCACTCGCGCTGGCAGGTTTTATTGTCGGTTGGCCAACCGAAGAGGTAAAAGCAATTGTTGGCGGAGGGGTTACGTTAACCTTTGTCCTTCTCCTGGCAAATACCATTGCCTTTATCGTCGGCAATACTGGCGAAGTCTCCTACTTCCAGGTTCTCATCTCCTCTCTTCCGATGGTTGGTATTTGTGTGTTAGCTGCATTGGCATTGAGGCAAGGGATAAATCGGATCGCAGGCGAAAGAGACGAAGAGGATAAAAGAGCTCGTCATAAACGATTCTTTAAGATTATCGGGCTCGTCGTTCTTCTCGGCATCATCGGCGGGTTCTTTAACCGTCTGGATCTTACCCCGGTAACAATGCTTGACGCATTGAATAGGCGGCTTCAATCGACCGATATTACCAGTGCATCAATGGTGAAATTCCCTCAAAACGTTTTAGCCGACGTCCAGAGTCATTATGGCGAGGATTATCGTATTTATATCCGTTCTGCGCAGGCAACTGTAGGAGCGCTGGACGTAACTATCCAATTCAACAGCGGGTATACAATCACATGCCAGATCCCAACTGCCTCCGGCTCTTATGTGTTCATGGATAAATGTTCCGAAGGTAACCGCGTCAAATAAAGCATTTCCAAAAATAGAGGTTGAATGGTTTTCTTATTATTGGTATCGTTAATTTGGGCATTTTCATTTGGTCTCATCAAAGGTAATCTGGCAGGATTGGATTCCAATTTTGTCTCTTTCTGTCGAATGGCCGTTTCGTTGATCGTTTTTTTGCCGTTTCTAAAACTGCGCAAACTTAACTTCAAAACAGGGATTAAACTGGCGTTGATCGGTGCCCTTCAATTTGGGTTTATGTACATTACATACATCGCAGCTTTTAAATCGCTGAAAGCCTTTGAAGTAGCCCTCTTCACAATTTTTACGCCCATTTATGTTGTGCTGCTCGAGGACGCACTGCAGAAAAAATTCAATCCAGTCTATTTATTAACCGCCGTTGCTGCAGTTGCAGGCACCTGGGTCATCAAGGGGCAGGCACTGCTCTCGCCTGAAATCTTAAGCGGATTCCTGCTCGTCCAGGTTTCCAACCTTTGTTTTGCTTTCGGGCAGGTATATTACCGGCAGGTAATGGCAAAAGCGACCGAGCTTAAAGATCTTGAAATCTTTGGTATACTCTACGCCGGTGCAGTGGTGATAACCCTGGCGGCTACACTTGTATTTGTGCCCTTGTCCACTATAACGCTTACATCCAAACAACTCTGGACGCTGGTTTACCTTGGAGCTGTGGCGTCAGGCATTAGTTTTTTCTTGTGGAACCTGGGAGCACGCAAAGTCAACGCGGGGGCATTGGCTATTTTTAACAATCTCAAAATTCCGCTGGCAGTGGCGGTTTCTCTGCTGGTTTTCAAGGAACAAACCATTCTGGTCAATCTGTTAATTGGCGGAGCTATTGTCATCGCTGCGTTAGTTTTTAATGAGTGGTTCAGCAGGCGAAGAGAATTAACGGCTGTTTAAATTACAACTCCGCTTTCACAAGCGGAGTTTTTTTCTATTTCTCTGCCACCATCTGGCAGACCTTCAGAATCACTTCGACCGACTTTTCCAACGATCGCGTTGGGACGCATTCATATTTACCGTGTCCAAATAGCCCTCCGGTGAAAATATTCGGGCAGGGTAAACCCATAAAAGATAAGCGCGAACCATCAGTACCGCCCCGCACTGGAACCATGATGGGTTCAATACCGAGGGATTTCATAGCCTCACTTACCAGCTCAACAATGTGAAAAACTGGCTCGATTTTTTCACGCATGTTGTAATATTGATCTTTCATAGTGATGGTTACAGTGCCAGCTCCGTATTGATGGTTCAGAAATTCACCTGCCTTTTTGAACAGTTCTTTACGATGCTCAAAGATGGACCGGTTATGATCGCGAATAATGTATTCCATCCGGGTTTCTTCCACTGTTCCCTCAATGGTGTACACATGGCAGAAACCTTCGACTCCCGCGGTGAATTCAGGGCGCTCATTAACAGGCAGCATGGCATTAAACTCCATGCCTATCATGATCGAATTGATCATCTTATTTTTCGCCACCCCAGGATGAACATTTTTACCTTTTATTTTGACTGCAGCAAGTGCAGCATTAAACGTCTCATATTCAAGCTCACCAACTTCACCGCCATCAATGGTATAAGCATAATCTGCACCAAATTTGGCAACATCAAACAGGTCTGCGCCGCGGCCTATCTCCTCATCCGGGGTGAATCCAAGGCGGATCTTGCCATGCTTGATTTCCGGGTGACTTATCAGGTATTCCATGGCAGTGACAATTTCCGCCAGACCTGCTTTGTCATCTGCTCCCAAAAGGGTGGTGCCATCGGTCGTGATCAGTTCCTGCCCGGCGTACTTCTTTACCTCCGGGAAAACTTCAACATCCAGGACGATTCCCAATTCCTTATTGAGCACAATATTGCCGCCATCGTAATTAGAGATGATTTGCGGATTGACATTCTCACCGCTCATATCCGGGCTGGTATCCATATGGGCGATCAAACCCAACACGGGAACTTGCTTATCAACATTTGAGGGGAGAGTAGCCATGACATAACAATTTTCATCTAGGCTGACGTCCTGTAAACCAATCTGTTTCAATTCCTCGACCAACTTGCGTGCAAAAACAAACTGACCCGGAGAACTGGGGCAGGTCTCTACATTCCGGTCAGATTTTGTTTCGATTTGGACGTATCTAATGAAGCGCTCTTTTACCGAAGTCATTGAATTCTCCTCTTTTTACAGTTGAGTTCTGGGTTCAATTAACGTTACTTATTACCTTCTGCTGCATTCATTTGCTGTAGTTTATCCCGCATCGTACGGTATTCAATGATAGGTTTATCAGCAGGGATAAGCTTTTCTCCCATTCTCATGCTGGTTTTTTTTGGCCGCTGAGTCAATACAACACGTTTATCCTGATTAAGGATCACTTTACTGGAGAGATTGATCATCGCCGCAACCAGATTTCCAATCAAGGGAATTTTAACAAAGCGTTGGTAATTACGCAAATAAAGCATGCAGTTTTCTTCATCAATCGGTGTAAAGAAAACGGTTATACGCATGTCCGGAGATATATTGTTCATCCAGTGATGAGGGAATTTGAACTTGAGGAACGGGTCACGCTTTGGTGATGGTAACTCGGAAGCACGCACGGCAGAAGAATTTCCATCATCCGCGCGGTTGTGTACCCAGATCTCCATGTTTTTCTCATCGATGCTAGTAACAGGACCATCAGATATCGTTTTCGCCCCCCTGCCGATAGTTGATGCATGCACAAATGCAAGGTGAAACACATCCAACTGGTTTTCAATGGCACGTGAATAATGGACCGTCCAGTGGTCCTTCAATTCACTTGTGACATAAGAATCATCAATTTCATCAAACCAGGGGAGTTCCGGGTAATGTTCTTGAGGATCACCCCACCATAAATAAATGTAACCATGCATTTCTTTGGAGGGGTATGTGGCAACCTGTAAAACTTTGGGGGGTGTTGTGGCTTTCCCATTGGCAGGAACCAAGGTGCACTTGCCAGTAGTATCGTATTCAAATCCATGAAATGGGCACTGGATGGTATCTCCCTTCAAGCAACCCGCACTCAAGGCAACCCCGCGGTGAGGGCATTGATCAGCCTGGCAAACCGGATCCCCGTTGGAATCCCGCCAGAACACCATCTTTTCCCCCATGCGCACAGTTCCTATAGGTTTACCTTTTTTGAGTTCCCGCGATTGTAAAACAACATACCACTGGTTACGGATCATGGATTGACTCCTAAAATAGAATAATCCAAAGAGCCGTCCAAAGACGGCTCTCGGGGGTTTGGCGCTGCGACTACCCTACTTTATCACGAGGAGGGATGTCGCAGCGCTGTGGTTAAAACGTTTACACATTGTAGACACCACCTCCTCATCGTTAGGATGGCGAAACTATTTGATTGTTCTAACGTAAGTAAAGCATAAAGAATGAACAATGTCAAGCATTACATTTATCCAAAGGTCCTGCAAATTTCAGCTTTCTTAAGGGAAAGACCAACTTGCACGGGTATGAAAACACCCGTATAATGCGGACAATGGATCCCATTACCCCCAATAAAATACGCTGGATTAACTTGTCATTACTGGTGCTGGCGGTAATTCTGTTTACCACCTGGCTGGTTTTCACCCCCGCAGGATTGGAAAACAAAGCCCGGGCGGCTGGTTATGCCGTCTGCCACCAGATCGAGAGTCATAGGATCGATTTCGCCGGGCGCTACCTGCCGCTTTGCGCCCGCTGCACAGGCATGTTCCTAGGCACCCTGGTGAGCCTGGCACTTCTGCAAAAACGCAAACACGCCGCCGGTAATCCTTCCAAAGTTTTCCAGGTTATCCTGGTAATTTTTCTATCCGCGTTCATTGTGGATGGAGTGAATTCCACCTTGAGCCTGTTCCCGGTTATTCCACAGCTTTATGCCCCCGATAATCTGCTGCGTCTTATCACAGGTTTTATGATGGGAATGGTAATCGGCAACCTGGTAATGGTGCTGTGGCATCAAACCTGGTGGAAGCAAATGTCGGCGCTGCCAGCACTTTCCGATTGGAAGCATTTTATCCTCATGATTGTTGTTAACGCACTGGTTGGGTTGATTGTCTGGCTGCAACCGCAATTTTTGTATTATCCCATCGCAATTCTTTCGACTGCGGCAATTTTCTTTTTACTGGGCATGGTTTATTGCCTGATTTGGATTATTATATTTAAGAAGGAGAATACTTTTGAGCATTATGGAGAGGGATTGAGATTCCTTTTGGCAGGGTTGGCAACCGCTGTGATCCAAATTGGATTGCTCGACCTGCTGCGCTTAAGCCTCACTGGAACCTGGCAGGGATTTTTACTTAAGTAAGAAAGAAGGAACTATGGATATTCTAAATATATTTTCAGCTTTTGGGTTATCAGCCAGCGCAGGCTTGAACGCTTATATCCCATTATTGACTGTGGCTTTATTGGCAAAATACACGCAATTGATCAAACTAAATGACACCTGGCAGCCCATGACTTCCTGGTGGGTGATAGGTGTTTTGATCTTCCTATCAGTAATTGAATTTTTTGCAGATAAAATCCCGGCAGTTAATCACGTCAACGACGCCATCCAATCATTTGTCAGACCAGCCGCAGGAGCAGTCGTCTTTGCTGCCACTTCCACACAGGGTGTGGAAGTAAACCCGGTGTTTTCGCTGATCGCAGGGTTGTTGGTTGCCGGCGGCGTGCACGCTGTCAAAGCCCTGGCTATCCGGCCGGCTGTCACTGCCACCACCGGTGGTGCGGCAAATATCGGCGTCAGCATGGTAGAGGATGTTACCTCCACGGCAGTATCTTTCCTTTCGATCATCCTGCCCGTCATTATCGCCTGCATACTCGTGCTGATTACCGCCCTCATCATCCTGCGTATTTTCAGGAAACACCGTGAAGAGGAAAATAAAAACCTATCATGAATGACCTGCCAGTAAACGGGATTGACCCTGAAGTTCTGGCGGGTCGAAAACGCCAGGTCTGGATCGTTCTTTTGGTTATGCTCGTTTCCGGATGCGTGGGGATGATGATCGTTATCGCGGTCATCTGGTTGTTCCGCAACTTCCTCATTCCAGGAGCATAATTCCGATACTACCTTAAAACCGCCCCGGTTAATCCGGGGTGGTTTTTTAGTCATGTAAAAGAATTATTAAAGAAGGCAGAATTTCCAGTGTAATTGGTGAACCAACAGGAGGTGCCACCTGTAAAACAAATTCCATCGCGATCTCATGCCCGGCATCCAAAGTGACCAGGAAGCCATTTTCCCTGAAATTGCAGGCGGTAATCGTACCGCGAATAATATTCCCAGAATCAATAGCATCAATTACTTTGGCATTTTCTGAGGAAAACGAGAGCGTTACATTCAAACCTGCCTTCAACCCTGTTGCCAGGGATTGATTCATCTCGAATTCCCCCAAGAAAGTGGTGACTATTAATGGGTTCATGGAGCTGACCTGCCCCCCCACAAAATTCTTCATCCCCAGGAACTCCGCCACCCAACGGTTGGCTGGGGCTGCGTAAACCTGCCGGGGAGCATCATTCTGAACAATCTCGCCATCATGCAAAATTGCCAACCTGTCCCCCAGGATCACAGCTTCCTCCTGGTCATGCGTGACATAGATGACCGGTATCCCCGCCTGGTGCAATTGGGTGGAGAGTTCTTGCTGCAACTCCAGCCGCAGGGAGCGGTCAAGGGCAGCCAGGGGTTCATCCAGCATGAGCAGGCGGGGCTGAGCCGCCAAGGCGCGTGCCAGTGCCACCCGCTGCTGCTCTCCACCCGATAACTCTGCCACTGACCGTTGCGCGAAAGCCCCCATATTAACTCGTTCCAGCGCAATTTTCACCATTTCGCTGATTTTATTCTTTGGTAGCCCCATCATTTCCAATCCAAAAGCTACGTTTTCCGCCACATTGCGGTGCGGGAACAGAGCGTAATCTTGGAACATCAAACCGAATTTGCGTAAGTGCGCTGGGGTATTTGCGAGGTTTTCGCCATTCCAGACCACCTCCCCCTTTTCCGGATGTTCCAATCCAGCGATAATACGCAACAACGTGCTCTTTCCGCTGCCGGAGCGCCCCAGCAAGCACAGGATCTCACCGCTATGAACTTCCAGCGACAGACCGTTCAATAAGGGGGCTCCGTCATATTCTTTGTGGATATTCGTAACCTTCAATGTGTCCATAGCTGTCCTCTTTAATATTCCCTGCTGCCCGCCAGGGGGATGCGTTCGATGAGTGCCATCGCCATGCCACATAAAACCAGCAGCAGCGTTGCCATGGCTAATGCCTGACCATAATTCGTTTCTCCTGGTTGAGAAAGAAAGCGGTAAATCGCAACGGGCAGCGTGGGTAGGTCCGGGCGTGCCAGGAAAGATGTTGCCCCAAACTCACCCAGCGAAATTGCGAAGGCGTACAAACCACCTACCAGGGCTGCGCGGCTGACAATCGGTGCTTCGACATTCCACCAAACTCTCCACGGAGATGCGCCTAGTATGGAGCCTGCGTCCATAAGGTTGCGAGGAATCGACGCCAGCACTGGCGCTACTGACCGCAGTACAAAAGGAAAGGCAATCAGGGTATGTGCAATGGGGATCAATACCGGGAATGAGGCAATATCAAATGGAGGTTTGTTGAAGGTGATGAGGAATCCCAATCCCAGGGTAACCGCGGATGTCCCCAGAGGAAGCATGATAACACTATCGATCCATTTTTTTTTCTGCGGCAATCTTTTTTGAGCATAGGCTGTTGCAATCCCTAGCAGCAAAGCAAGTGCAACGGTAAGTATGGCGAACCCAAGCGAATTCAATGCTGCCCTCACCGGGGGAACGTAAAAGAAGGACTGGCGCGCATTGGTAAACAACCCCGTGTAATTGGCAATCGTAAACCTGCTGATACCGGATGCGGCGTCAAAGGAAATGATAGAGCGAATGACCAGGGAGAGAATTGGCGAAATGAAAAGTAGGATCAAAAAAAGGATGCTCAAGCCAATAAATAGCTTTTGGGTGCTGCCGATAGGTTTTTGAGGTTTGATCCCTTTACCCGGTTTAAGCGTTGTCGCTCGCTTGGCGTTCACCCGGGCGTAAAGCACCGTCACAACCAGGGTACATGCCAGTTGAACCAGCGAGAGAATCCCCGCCATGCGCAGGTTGAGCATTGACAAGGTCTGGGTGTAAATTTCCGTCTCCAGGGTTGAAAATGCCGGTCCGCCCAACAAAAGGATGACACCGAAACTGGTGAAATCAAACAGGAATACCAGCAGTCCGGCAGCTAGCAGGGAGGGTTTCAATAGCGGTAGAGTTACCTTGAGAAAAACCTGTAATGGTGAAGCCCCAAGCACTGCCCCGGCTTCGGGCATGTCAACATCCAACGCACTCCATGCGCTTCCCACCACGCGGATAAGAATGGAGGAGTTGTAAAAAACATGTGCCAATAGAATGACGCCAAGTGTGTTAAGGATTGATATGGGCGGAGAGGTAAGGTTAAACGCGTTCATCAGTAAGAGGTTCAACCACCCGTGCGGTCCGAGCAAAGCATTAAACCCTGCCGCTACAACTACAGTTGGCAGGATAAATGGCAGCGTCACCAGCAGGCGCAGGCTGCGTTTGCCGATAAAACGGAAATGGCTGAAGACGTAAGCTGCTGGCACCCCCACAATAAAGGTCAACAAGGTGGAAAGGGCAGCCTGCCAGATGGTGAATCCCAGCGGTTTAATGATGGAGGGAACGGATACACTCCCATCCCGGGAGACCATGACGAGCAGAACTTTTCCGAGCGGAATGAAAAAGAAAAGAACGAGAAACAATAGCGGAATGAGCCAGAGCAAATGCCTGGTGATGTCTCGCAACTTTCCCGCGGGTGCCTTGATCATCACTTAAGCATTACCTCGGTCCATGCCTGGATCCAGCGCTCGCGATTGGCACCGATCAAAGCCGGATCCATCGATACCGGAGCTTTAGCAGTCTGTGCGTACAATGTGAAAGCTTCCGGCAGAGCAGCGTTCTGATTGACGGGGTAAACGAACATCTGCAGCGGCATGTCTTCCTGGAAGTCCACTCCGAGCATGAAATCCACGAACTGCTGCGCCAGTTTGAGATGTTTAGTGCCCTTGAGGATACCCACAAATTCAATTTGCCGGAAGCAGGTATCCGGTGCTGTGATGGACGTGGTGGGGGCTTCAATAGTGGGCGTGGAGGCAAACAGCACCTCAGCTGCCGGGCTGGAGGCATATGACACCACCATCGGCTGGGCACCCTTGCCAGAGGAAGCACTGAAGTTGGCATAATAGGCAGTATTCCAATCATTGCTCACCACAACGCCATTGTCTTTAAGCGCCTGCCAGAATTGCAGGTAGCCCTCTTCGCCATAAACCGCAATTGTGGTGAGCAAAAAAGCCAATCCAGGTGAGGACGTGGCCGGGTTTTCGACCACCAATAAGCCTTTCCCACCTGCCTGTTTACCGTAATCGGGACTCACCAAATCCTGCAAGGATGCCGGGATTGCCAATGCATGTTGGGCAAAATAAGCTTTGTCGTAATTAATGCAAACGTCGCCATAATCCACCGGCAGGGCGTGGTTACCGGCATCTAGTTTGAATTCTGCAGGTATTGATGCCAGCAAGGGTGACTTGTAGCCTACGAACAGCTCTTCTTCCAAAGCGCGGGAGAGGAAAGTGTTATCCACTCCGTAGAGTACATCTGCTTGCGGAGAATCTTTGGTGAGGATGGCACGGTTAAGCATTGCGCCGGCGTCCCCTGAAGGAACAAATGCCAGGTGCACATTTTGGGTTTCTTCAAATTGCTTTACCAGGTCAGATGAGATGGCAAAAGAATCATGGGTCATAATGGTCAATGTTGGGATTTCGGTGGTTTTCGGTTGGCAGGCAGCCAGGATCAACGCCAGCACAAAAATACCAATAACCAGTGAATACCGATTGCTAGATTTCATTGGATTTCCTTTCGGTCAGTCCAGGAATGAAAACACAACAAACAGCCTTTTTTTAAAGTGATCAACGCATAAGGTTCAACCATACGATTGCTGACTCCACGGCTGTGTTCCAGTAACAAGGTTTCGTTAGTTAATGGATATTCCAATCCAGTGGTCGATATCCCTTCCGCGTTGCCCTTCAAGGGCAATAACGAGATGATATCTCCCGCCTGTCCATCAACCTGTGCATTATGCCGGATGAGGAAAATTTCCTGGCATCGGTCAATAATCCTAACTTTCAAGCCATGCAGTTCAGGTAGCATCAGCAGGTACAGGTTTGCCAGCATCTGGTCAATTCGTCCGCCCAAGGCTCCAACCAGGATAATAGTTTTATAACCGCGTCTGGTAGTCTCCAGCAGGGCTAATTCCAGATCGGTTTCGTCTTTTTCCACCGGGAATCGTTGAATCTCAACTTCCCTGCTGGACACTTCTTCCAATTGTTCAGGGGTTACTGAATCCAAATCGCCAATAAGGAGATGAGGATGCTGGTTGATTGCCAGCAAATGGCGCAATCCACCATCCACTGCCACCAGGAAACCATCTTCCTGAAGCAATCCGGAGAGAAAAGCATAATCTGCTACTTCGCCATTGATAAAGAGTATTGCGCGTTCGTGCATCTAAAAACCCTCCGCTGGGGAGGGTTTGTGGTCTTAATCAAATCCCTCCGCCGGCATTATCCGGATCAGGTTATACGGGTCGAAGGCTGTTCCTTCCTCTCAGCCCGGGTTGCCGGGCTCCCCACCAACTATTCTATTAAATTGAGTATAGACCGCCTGCCGATGATTGTCAAGAATCCGGCGACTTTGCCTGCACCTCCTGTATAATAGAGAGGCAATTATCACTTCATTCAGGACTCCATTGGAACCCCTCATCCAATTTGACAAGGTAACCTACCGCCACCCCGGAGCTCCTCCCGCAGATGCTCCCGCGCTGGCAGATTTAACAATCACCATTAAACCCGGTGAGTGGGTGGCCATTGTCGGCGCCAACGGTTCGGGCAAGACCACCTTTGCACGCCATTGCAACGCCCTTCTCGTGCCCACCTCCGGTAAAGTGTTGATCGATGGTCTCGACACGCAGGACCGCAATCAACACATGCAAATCCGCTCGCAAGTGGGTATGGTCTTTCAAAACCCTGAAGATCAGATTGTTTCTACCATCATTGAAGAAGACTGCGCCTTCGGGCCGGAAAACCTGGGCGTTCCCACCAGAGAGATCCAACAGCGCGTGGCACAATCCCTGAAGACAGTTGAGATGTACGACCAACGTATGCGCCCGCCACACCTGCTTTCAGCCGGGCAAATGCAGCGCGTGGCACTGGCCGGGGTGTTGGCTATGCAGCCCAACTGCATCATCTTCGACGAATCCACCGCCATGTTGGATCCCCGTGGGCGCTTGGAAGTGCTAAACACCATGCGTACATTGCACAACAATGGGATTACCGTTTTGTTCATCACCCATTTCATGGAAGAAGCGGCAAAGGCTGAGCGTATTCTCGTTTTTAATCAAGGCAAAATCGTTTTTGATGACTCACCAAAAACATTATTTGCTGATGTGGAATTATTGAAACGCTGCGGGTTGGAACAGCCCATTACACTGCAACTACTCAAGGGATTGCGCGACCTTGACCCTTCCCTGGCACAGCTTTCCCCTGATTTTGAGGCGACGCTGCGTTTGATCCCGGCTTATCTGGGGAAATCGCGGATAGACCTCTCGATTCCACACGTAGATGGACTCCCTGCCGCAGTCCAGGTAAGCCACCTTAGTCATACCTACCTGTCCGGTACTCCCATGGAGCACCAAGCATTGATCGATGTATCCTTCGAAATCACCAGTGGTCAAAGTCATGGTCTCGCCGGCGCCACCGGTTCTGGTAAATCCACCCTGCTGCAGCACCTCAACGGACTTTACCGCCCGCAGAGCGGCGAGGTGCGTATTGGACCCTTCTCCGTGTCGGATCCGACGCTGGATATTAAGGCACTGCGCCGTTATGCCGGGCTGGTCTTCCAGAATCCTGAAATTTACTTTTTCGAACAGTATGTGGGGGATGAGATTGCCTACGGTCCGCGCCTGCTATACGGACGGGAGGGTCTGCGGGAGCGGGTTCAAAAAGCCATGCAACTGGTAGGGTTGGATTTTGAAGCCTTCAAAGACCGGTTCACCTACCACCTGAGTGGCGGAGAAAAACGCAAGGTAGCCCTGGCAGCCACGCTTGCGCTGCAGCCTAAAGTATTGGTGCTGGATGAACCGACTGCCGGTCTCGACCCGTCATCCCGGCGCAACCTGCATACAACCCTCAAGGAATTTCAGCGCGAGGGCATCGAAATGATCCTCAGCTCGCATAGTATGGGCGATATCGCTGAATTAGCTTCCAATTTAACAATCATGGCCAAGGGTAGGGCATTGCGCACGGGCAAAACAGCCGAATTGTTTAACGATGCCGAATTAATCGCAGAAGGTGCGCTTGGACAGCCCTCGGTGGTGCGTTTCGGGGCAGCTTTCCGTGAAAAGGGCTGGCCAATCCCTGTTTCCGTGATCACCGCAGATCAACTCTTCAACGCGGTCAAGGACTCACTGAAAAAGGAGCAAGCGTGAGCGAATTCGATTTTCTCGCCCGCATTCCCCTTGGTCAGTACGTGTCAACCGACTCAATAATGCACCGGCTCGACCCGCGCGCTAAAATAACTATTTTCCTTGTTCTCATCCTTGCGCTCACCTTCAGTCAGTCCCTTATCGGGTTGGGAATTGGTCTCGTTTTTCTAATCTTGCTGATATTCCTTTCGAAGATCCAACTAAAATTCGCGCTAAAATCGGTATTGGTACCTCTTCCATTCCTTTTATTTTTTGCAATCATCCAAGTATTCTTCTATTCCTCCAAAAACGATCCGCAGCTCCTGTTCTCCCTGTGGTTCCTTCGCGTCACTGTCAGTGGATTAATAGCCGGCGGAATCCTGCTGTTGCGTTTCTGTGCTCTTATCCTGGCGCTCAGCCTGGTATCTTTCTGCACCTCCACATCCGAACTCATCCAGGGGACTTCCCGTTTGCTGAGTCCGCTCAATAAGCTGAAAATCCGCACAATGGATCTGGTGATGGTGCTGCAGATCACGCTACGATTCGTACCCATTTTGGCTCAAACTGCTGAACGTATTGCCAAAGCGCAAGCCTCGCGCGGCGCTGAATGGGGCGGAAAGACAAAGGGATTGGTCAACCGCATTAAACAAATATTGCCGCTGTTGATTCCCCTGTTTATTATCAGCCTGCGGCGGTCAGAAAGCCTGGCACTGGCAATGGATGCGCGCGCCTATGGTTACCTGGATTACCGAACCAGTATTGCGGAAATGAAATTTACGGTTACAGATTGGGCATTTGTCCTGTTAAATTTAATAGTCTCACTTATAGTGATCTATGCGTGAGACTATTGACAGGTAAAAGAAAGAATTACAGGTCAGCGCCTTTTTTCTTGCCGATCGAAAACTCCCAGTAAGCTGCGACCACGATCACGACAACCACAGCTACCACTGCTGCTTCAGGTGCGCCGGATGCCAGCGCAATCCCTCCGAGGGCTTTCCACACGTTGGCACCCAGTACTTCTGTCACACGGGAATCTTTAGCAAATAAGAGTCCAAACATCCCCAAGACGAAGAAGGTATTGGCATAACTGCCCAGGAACCCTGCGACAATGAGACCGAGGACCTTCCACCTTTTCAAAGCGCTCCATACCAGCCAGGCAACAGGCCCGATGAGCATGCGTGGCAGGACGGAAAGCAACGGATTTACAAATAGCGGATCCAGCGGGCTTTTGGGGGCAGTTGCCGCCTGGTAAAGAGAGGTGAGACCAAAGATGAGGCCAATCCCCGCGCCTACAATAGGACCTTCCAGAATGGCGCCGATGATAACTGGGATTGCCAGGATGGTGATTGAAATGCCTGCAAATGGGATGTAACCACCAAAAGGCAGCAGCCCTAAAACGATGGTGATGGCAGCCAAAACTGCAGTAACAACGATCTTGCGCGTCCTACTTTGTGACATTGAACGCTCCTTGAATAAGGATTACAGCCAGGTTACCTGGCTCCAAGGTATTTTATCATACCAAGACCGGATACTTTTTGGTTTACCTTTGCTTCCCCGTAATATTCAATTCCTCCGGCACCGCTGAGGGTGGCATCAAGCGATTCTTTAGCCCAAACTTTGGCATTGCCAACCCCACTGAGTTTGATGGTGGTACGAGCTGATTCCATGCGCGTGCCCTGGTAGCTTCCGGCGCCGCTGAGAATGATATTCTGGTCAGCACATGAACCGGCTATGTCCACAGAACCCACACCGGAAATCTCAATATTCATGTTACTCACCTTAACTGAGCCGACGGTCACCGTGCCGGGACCTGAGAGGATCAAGGAGAGCGCGTCAGATTTGATCTCAGCACAATCCACACTGCCAACACCCATAAATGATATCGATTTGATTTCTTTCATGGTCACATAATACGTAGTCATACCCTTATCGATCAAACGGAAACCGGTCCAATCCTTCCAATCGGTCTCCTGTGTGATCCACAGGGTACCATCCTTGACCTCGGAATGAATCAGTGCGCGAACTTCCGGGTCTGCCTGGATCGTTAGTCCATCAGTTTCGCCCTGGCTGAGCATGACCTTGCCAACAGCCTTGAAATGAAGACCAGTGAATCCGCTGACGGGAATGACTTCCTGATTACTTGTTGTGTTTTCCATTTTATGCACTCCTAATTAAAATTTTTCTTAACCTATATACGCAAATAGAGGTGAAAGGTATGCAAATTTATTGTGCCAGGGGCAGTGTCAAAGTAACGGTGGTTCCTTTTCCTTTTTCGCTTACCAGGCTGATATGACCTTTTTGCGCTTCTATCAGCCCACGGGCAATTGAAAGACCCAGTCCACTTCCGCGATATTCCTGGCTCGAACTGTCATCCGCTTTGAAAAAGCGTTCGAATACCTTTGCAAGATCTTTTTTGCTTATTCCTTGCCCATGGTCAGAGACAAGGATAAAACAATTCGATTTTTCGACTTTTATTTCAATTTGAATACTCCCGCCACCAGAAGAATTTCGCAGGGCATTATCGAGCACGATAAGTAATACTTGTTTTAATCTCACAGGGTCAGCGCTGGCAACAGCGGGGGTAAGATTGTTTTCGATGGCAATATGCTGGTTCTCAGCCAGGCGGCTCATTTGCCGCGTCAGATCCGGGATAAATTGCGCCAATGGTATCGCCTCAACATCCAGTTTTAGAGAGTGCGCATCCAGCCTTGATAAAAGAAGCAGGTCTTCAATGAGCTTCTTCATATAGTTTGCATCTATGAGAACATCAGTAAGCAACTCGCGTTGTTCAGTATCAGTTGCTTTCCGTAAACCAAGTTCAACCCCGGCGTGGATGAGTGTAAGTGGTGCTCGTAGTTCGTGGCTGGCATTGGCAACAAAAGTCTGCTGCTTTTCCATGGCGTCCTGCGATGGTTTGATCGTACGCCCGGCTAATAGCCACGCTGCTGCGCCAAAGAGCAGCGTAACCAGACCTCCAGTAATGATCATGGTCTGCAATAATTGCTTTAACACATTTTGTTGTTCAGTCAGAAAACGCCCCGCCTGGAAAACCTGTATTTTTTCATTCGAGGTAATCACATATGTCAACAACCTGACGGGATATCCATATTGGTTCGTATAAGTGCGGAAATCAAATCCTTTAATCTTGGCGGCAGCAATTGCTTCAAGGTTTACAGGTATTGAACTTGTGAAGGAACTGAACCCGGTGACCAAATCACCTTCAATGTTTAGAGGTAGTAAATAAATATCAGCCAGGTCGCTTTGTTGTTCAAAGAATTGTCTTTCATCTGAATCGCCAGCAAGGATTCCTTCGTCTGTTTCATCATGGAGAGGAATTGTCGGGGTAGAAATCGCACTGGATGCAAAACCCGCCTGGTCCAGGGCGCTTTCAAAATAAACTGGAATGGGAATCCCAAGGTTAATTAATGAAACGCCTATCTTCACTTTTAAAGCCTGGTCATTGGTTGATTGAAAGTAATACCTTACCAGCGAATATGCTCCCCCGCCGACCAATAATGCCAGAATAATGGACGATGAGAGGTATAAAAGAGTTAGTTGAAATCGGAGTCTCTTAAGCATCGATTTCTTCCAGCTTATACCCAAATCCCCTGATGGTTTGGATGGGATCTTTTTTTCCGCTAATGGTCAACTTTTGCCGCAAATAGGACACATAAACGTCAACCAGCTCCGGTTTTACCTGGGCATCATAAGACCAGGCATAATCCAGGATTTCGGCGCGGGACAGGGTTTGGTTGGGATGCCGCATGAAAAATTCGAGCATATCCCACTCCCGCCTGGTTAACTCCAGGGCGGTGTCAGCGCGTCGGATGGTGTGTGAAGTCAGGTCCATTACGATCGATCCGATGCGCAGCTCATCAGAACCAAGAAGCCCGGGAGTGGAGCGCCGGCTGAGTGCATGGATGCGTGCGATAAGTTCGCTGAAATCAAAAGGCTTGACTAAATAATCGTCAGCCCCGCTTTCCAACCCCGCAACACGGTCTTCCACCTGGCTGCGGGCAGTTAACATGAGGACGGGCGTGGTGACTCTGGATGTCCGCAGTTTGCGGCAAATGGATGGCCCGTCCCTTCCGGGCAGCATCCAGTCGAGGATGATCAGGTCGTGGGTTCCTCGAAGTGCAATTTCAAGCCCCATTTCGCCATCGTGCTCAACATCCAGAGAGTATTTCTCTTCGGTCAAAACCCCCTCGATCAACCTGGCAAGCCGTTTGTCGTCCTCAATTAAAAGAATTTTCATCGTTTTTCATTATACAACCCGGCGCGGCAATTGCTCTTATTGTCATTTGAAGATTGGAATTTCATTGGAAAACTCGGTGGTTTTCTAAGACTATTTCCAATGCTAAATTGTTACCCTTATAAAGATAAAAAAATTGGAGATTATTACATGAAAAATAAACTGTCATTAATTATTGCAGCCCTACTCACCACAGCACTTATTACAATGGGAATCGGCGTAATCCGCAATGTAAATGCCCGAAATATTCAACCCACTTCAATACCGACTGCCACGCAAGTACCGGTTAATGAACGCGAGCAGGCTTACCAGCAGATGATCGCCGATGCAAATGCGAAAATTGAATTGGCTAATCAGCAAATTGAGCAGCTATTAAGTTCTACACCAACCCAGGTTGTCGAAACTACTTCACCTTATTTGTTCACTGCTGAACAGGCGTCCGCACTGGCAGCAAATATCGCAGGCATTCAACCTAAATCCTTGCCCGAACTGGTTAATTTCAATGGAACTCCAGCCTACGAGGCTGTTTATGGCAACGGAAAGGTTTACATTGATGCCAATAACGGGAGAGTTCTTCTCAATGGTCTTCAAACCAAACCCGCTCAAATCACAGCCGACCAGGCAGTTAATATCGCATCCAGTTATTTGAACAGGACGGATGTTATTTCGATAAATGTTGGCCCAATGGATGGAACGAATGTTTATATCGTGCAATTTTCCGATGGCACACTCGTCTATGTAAATATATATGGAAAGATCGTCGCAATCCAATTACCTTCAAGTGGCACGCAATCTGACGATCACTCTGATGATGAAAAGGACGATGATTAACGGTTAAATATCATGGAAAAAAATAACCCCCGAAAGAAGAAGAAGTTTGTTCCGACTGCTTTTAAATTCATGCTGGCAGCCGGATCGCTAGCCGGAACCGTTGGCGTCTGGAATATTCTTGCCAGGCAGGAACTCACGCAAGCCAACGCCCAGGATTTAATATTGCCGGGTACCTTTTTCAGCACTGAACCCCTGCCTACGGTCGCATCACTTATTGTGTTAACTCCTTCCGTAGGGAGTAATCTGGTTTCAACACCTTCAGTTGCAGCAATCCGTGATGTTACTGTCAACACTGTTCAACAAACCGCTTCCCCCATGAGTGGCAGTGTAATTAGCCTTCCGCCATCTTCAGCTCCAGCGCCGGTCACCAATACCCAAACATCCAAGAAACCATGAAAACGATTCTCTTCAATGCAATGGGCTCAAGGATCCTTATTGCCCTCGATACCGATGAGCAGGCAGTGATGTCCGAAGGTCCAAAAGTTCAGCAGTTGTTTGAGGAGTGGGAGCAAGCCTTGAGCCGTTTCCGCATTTCCAGCGAGTTGAGTGAGATCAACCGCCATCCCGGCGTCCCCCAAAAAATGAGCCGCTTTCTTGGTGAAGTGATGCGAGCCGCGGATCATGCAAGTGAAATATCAGGTGGGCTGGTTACTCCAACGATACTGAATGCTCTCCTCAACGTCGGATACGAATACGATTTTGATGTACTGCTTGAGCGTCATGGGAAAGACTTTGAACAAGCACTCCTCGCTCCTAATGGAACCGAGACGGTCGATGTAGATTGGAAAACAAATACGATCACTTTGCCCTTCGGAACCCAGCTTGACTTTGGCGGCGTCGCCAAGGGGTGGGCAGCGCATAACGCCATGCAGCTTTTGCGAGAAATTGCGCCGGTACTGGTAGATGCCGGCGGAGACATTGCCGTTAGCGGAAAAATGCGGGATGGCAGTAACTGGCCAATCGGGGTGTCCAATCCCTTTGATGCGGATAACAATCTCGCACTGCTGATGGTTCCCAGGGGTGGGGTGGCAACTTCCGGCAAAGACTACCACCGTTGGGTGTTTGATGGAGAGATGCAGCATCACATCATTGATCCCCGCAACATGCTCCCGGCGCACACCGATATCCTCACCGCCACCGTGCTGGCAGCAAATATAATGGATGCTGAAGCCTATGCCAAGACCGCCATGATCCTTGGAAGTGAAGCAGGGAAGAAATGGCTGGATGAACAATCCGCCGTCGGTTACCTGCTTGTCCTTGAAAATGGAACCATGATCAGGAATGATTTTTTTGTAAAAACAGAGTGGAATACACAATGTCAAACCAATTGAACAATACCTCAATCGATGAACAAACCCCGGTCTTTAGTTTTGGGAATTTTACCCTCATGCTATTATTGGTTTTTTTGACCACTTTGATCACAGCAATTTTTCTGCCGGAATGGCTTCCGGGACTCACAAAATCACTCACCGGCACTGCCCCAAGTGCGTTCTGGTTTCTATCCCGCGGCAGCGCAATTACCGCCTATATCCTCTTGTGGCTCTCCATGATGCTTGGCACCGGGATCACCAATAAACTGGGCTCCCTGTGGCCGGGATTGCCGTCCACCATCGAACTCCACCAATATACCAGCATCCTCGGGTTGTTTTTTGGACTCTTTCACGGTCTGATCCTTTTGGGCGACAAGTATATCAACTTCACCATCGCGCAGATTCTCATTCCATTCAGTACAGACTATGCGCCGCTGGCAATCGGTCTCGGGCAAATCGCGCTTTACGTCTGGTTTATCCTTGATATCAGTTTTTATATCCGGAAAGTGATCGGAAAAAAGACCTGGCGCGCTATTCATTTTGCTAGTTTTCTCACGTTTTCCTCGGTCCTCATTCACGCCATCATCGCAGGAACGGATACTTCTTCACAATTGATGCAGTATACCTATCTCGGTACAGTGGGATTGCTCGTCTTTATGATCCTTTACCGGATATTCAGTACATTAGCGCACAATAAAGAAAAAAAGCTGCGATTACAGGCAACGCCACCTAAATTACCTGTAATGTAATTTCAAAAATATGTCCGGAGTTTCCGGACATTTTTTTTGTCTTATAATTAACCCACAAATCAAATTATAGGAGTCCAAATGACCACAAAAACCCCACCTCACTGGGATCTCAGCAATGTCTACCCTTCCCTGGCTTCACCAAAGTTCACCGCAGACGTGAAAAAGCTTGAAAAAAGCCTGGCTGAAATGGAAATGTTTGCCGACTCCACCCTGGCAAAGGTGGATGAAAAAGCCTCCCCCACAGACCTGGCGAAAGCTGCCTCAACCTTGATCGACCAGTTTAATGAAATTCTGCTTACTGCAGGCACTTTGCGCGCCTATATCTCCTCTTTTGTTTCGACTGATTCCTATAACAAGGAAGCCCTCAAGAAAGAGAGTGAATTCGAACAGGTGGCTGTGAAGCTGGAGCAGCTTGGCACACGGGCAACCGCCTGGATCGGCAAAGTTGCCAAACGCCTGCCTGATTTTGTTGATTCAACACCATCAACGAAGGCTCATGCTTTCTATTTAAAAGAAGCAGCAGAACAGAGCCAGTACCTGATGTCACCAAAAGAGGAAGCACTGGCATCTGAATTGGGTCTCAGCGGCGCTAATGCCTGGGGCAAATTGCAGGGAACCGTCACCTCCCAGCTCAGCGTGGATTTTGAACTCGATGGTAAAGTACAAAAGCTTCCCATGCCGGCGTTGATCAACCTGCGCTCGCATCCTGATGAAGATACCCGCAAACGTGCCTACGAAGCTGAAAACATAACATGGGCCAAGGTAAAAGAACCCTTGGCTGCCGCCATGAACGGCGTCAAGGGTGAAGTCAATACGCTCAACCGCCATCGCGGCCGTCGTGACTCCGTTCACAGCTCGCTGGATGCCGCACGCATCGACCAGGAAACCCTGGACGCCATGATGGGCGCGATGAAGGATTCCTTCCCCATGTTCCGCAAGTACCTCAAAGCCAAAGCTGCCCGTTTTGGCGTGAAGAAACTGCAATGGTGGAATATTTTTGCCCCTACCGGTGAGAGCAAGATGGTCTTCACGTATGACCAGGCTAAGAAATTCGTCCTCACTCATTTTGGTAGTTTTGCCCCTGAATTACAGGCATTCGCCCAACGCGCCTTCGACAACAACTGGATCGATGCCGAACAGCGTGACGGCAAACGCGGCGGCGCCTTCTGCATGGATGTTCCCGGACCAGGCGAGAGCCGCATCCTCACCAACTTCGATGGCTCACTCGACAGCGTTTCCACCCTGGCCCATGAGTTAGGTCACGGCTTCCATAATGACTGCGCGGTAAAAGCCCACAAAACCGAATTGCAAAAGAACACCCCCATGACCCTGGCGGAAACTGCCTCGATCATGTGTGAAACCATCGTAACCTCAGCAGCGTTGAAAGAAGCCAAAACTGAAGCTGATGAACTGGCCATCCTCGAAACGCAGCTTGTCGGCGATACCGGGGTTATCGTGGATATCTATTCGCGCTTCTTGTTCGAGAAGGAAGTCTTTGAACGCCGTGCCAAATCTGAGCTCAGCGCGGATGAATTGTGCGAGATCATGCTGGATGCCCAAAAAACCACTTATGGTGACGGTCTGGATGAGAAATATTTGCAGCAATGGATGTGGACCTGGAAACCGCATTATTACTATGCGGGTCTTTCGTTTTATAACTATCCCTATGCCTTCGGTCTGCTCTTCGGTACCGGGTTGTATGCCATTTACCAGAAGCGCGGTTCAGCCTTCGTTAAGGATTACATGAACCTGCTTTCGAGCACTGGTGAAGCCAACGCTGCCGACCTGGCTGCCCGCTTTGGTATCGATATCCGCAAGAAAGCTTTCTGGCAGGATAGCCTCAAGGTCATCGAAGCGCGTATCGAGCGCTATTGCAAGATCAAATAAATATTGGCGTCTTGGGGCGACCATCCGGTCGCCCCTACATTTTTAAAATAAAATGCGTTATAATCTGGTCTCAATGCGGGCATCGCCAAGTGGTAAGGCGTCAGCCTTCCAAGCTGATATTCGCGGGTTCGAATCCCGCTGCCCGCTCTAGAAGACTCGTAAGAGTCTTTTATTTTTTTGTGGATTCGAACCCCCTAAAGGGGGCAAGTGTCCCGCTGCCCGCTCTACAAACCGACTCCTTTGGAGGCGGTTTTTTATTTATCTATTAGTTTGTGAATAAATTCGTCTTTTACACTATACTTATTAAAAGGAGAGAACATGAAAAAGATGATACTCATTTCATTTTTGATTGTATTATTGTCTGCTTGTTCACCTTCACAAACACTGGTTGCCAACCCCACCTCCGATCCTTCTGCGCTTGACACCCTCGCCCTAACAGAACCTCCTGCTTTTACAGAAATACTCACCGCCAACGGGTTTCACCAAACACGGAATTATTGCACCAGTGTTTGTACCTCCTATGAGCTTTATGATCCCCAGATGGTTGCGAAAGTGTATGACAGCGGCGTTTTTTCAATCCAGACGGTCGCGGGTAGTAGCGGCGTTCTTGATCTGCAGGCTCTCAACCTTGTTCTTACCCAAGCGTTTGGACAGGACTTAACAGATTGGGTCACGGAAAATCTTAAAGCCTCGCTGCGTAAAGAACAAACAGGGAGCGTTGGTAATTACAGCATCACCATGTCTGGAAAAGCCAACGAAAGGCTAATGATCACGGTTACTCCCAAACAATAGGTTTTATCCTAGTGAAATAAAAACTATCTGGTGCTCGAGTAGATTACCAGATTATTTTTTTGACGACGAATTTTCTATTATTTATGTTTACTACTAGTGAAGAATCCTGAATTTCTTACACAATATTAAGCTTATTAATGAACTTGATAAAGAATTGTCTGTCCATTAATTACATATTTGTAAACACCCATAAAAGCGTTTAACCATACAGATTTGCCTTACAATAAAAAAAACAATATCGGTATGATTAGAGAAGGGTGAAAAATGTCTACTAGTGGTGATTCCAAAATTTTAAATACGATTAAAAATAAATCAAAGGCAACAGTGATAATACTTTCATTTGTTGTGCTCGTTTTGCTATTTTACTTTGTTGCACTTCCATCAATTAAGTATTCACAGGCATCCAAAGCTTTAGCAAATATGGAGTATGACAAAGCAATTTCAGTTTACAAATCTCTTGGTGGTTATCAAAATTCCTCTGAACTACTCAAGGAATCGCAGTATCAAAAAGCAAATGAATTGATTACCAATCGACAATACCTGGAAGCAGTAAGTATTTTGTCGACGCTTGAAACCTATAAGAATTCACCAGAGCTTCTATCAAAAGCAGAAAATCTAAATGAAAAAGAGACCAAGTATCAACAAGCTTATAAACTTCTCGTCCAGGGAAAGTATGAATTGGCTATTAAAACTTTTACTGAAATTGGAGATTATAAGGATAGTACTAATTTACTCTACAAAGCTAATGAAATTTATACCCGCTTAAAAAACCCCTTGCCATAAGTTTTATTGCCGTATATTACTCTATTCTGACAAATTTTCGCCAGGACCATTGAAAAGGTAAAGTAACTGGTAATCTTTGGCTACTGCCAGTTGCCGGATCCAACCGCCGGTTTCCTCTACGTAGTAGAGCGCTGCCACAACCACTTTTTCACCATCTCGCCAGAACAAATTTTTTGCGAGTCCGAGCCTTCTAAAATGAATGCAGACACGCACGTGCTACGACCCGGTAAGCAGGTTGGTAAGCAATTCGAAATTCACTGGAGTGGTGAACCGCTGGATAACCTTTTTCAAACATGGCTTGATTGAACTCTAAGAGATCATTCGAACAAATCAGAATTTTCTTATCCCTTACCAGACCTTCAGCCTGGGCCAGATAGTCCTTAAATTGTTCTATCGAACCTTTGAAATGTTGTGAAGTCTGGATAAAAGCGTCAAGTAATTCAGCAATTGAGAAACCCGAATTGATGTAAGGTCGTAAGTGTATGCGAATGATCTCACCATCCACTGAGATGGAGTCAAATACTATCTCATTTACACCTTCCGAAAGGGTTTGGATCTCTGCTTCGAGTGACAGTTTTGCGAATTCAGGAGAGATCACTGCATGCCCGCTGCCCATAGCAGCTTGATGTGCGAGCTTGTAAACATCCTGCGCCTGCCACATGGAATATCGCCGTGCATGTGCAAGGACAATCTCTTGGAATGGCGAAAAATATCCTACAATTCTCACTTTTTATATTTCCTTGCGATACTCAATGAATTCCCGCGCTTTCTTCATCCCGTTGCGCTCGTAGAATTGGCAGGCATTATTATTGGTAGAGGCTACGGCCAAACCGACCCGAGGTAATCCCCTGCTGTAAAAGATATGAAACATATGCCGTAGCAACCTGCCGCCCAGTCCCTTACCCTGGTAATCTTTGGCTACTGCCAGTTGCCGGATCCACCCGTTCGTTTCTTCAGCATAGGTGAGTGCAGCAGCCACCAGCCTGCCGCCATCCCGCACCATCACAAAATACTCTGGATCGTACCTGCCACCACGGAAGAGGAGATTGCGCCAGGACTCTAAAGACATTCTGGAGCGCCCTTCCCAATTAAAAGTTGATTGGATCAACTCGTAGAGCTCAATTTCCTCATTCTCCTCAAAGGCGGATAAGACGAAATTCGCAGGCCAGGAAGGGGGTTCATACGGTTGAGTAAAATCAATTTGCATCCGGTACTGATAGAGTTGCTTTATAAATCCATGCCTTTCATAAACTTGCTGTATGCGCTGGTTGACTCCCGTCGCATATCCTGTGAGACTTGCCTTCTCTATTGAGGTGGCTTCCAACAGCTCTTTCATTCGTTTCTGGCAGTGGTCTGCCAGATCATCTTCCACCCCGGTTGGGGTCAATTTTCCATGGATATAAAGCTCTTGCCAGTACTTTCCTTTTTTGCCTTTAATACAGGCATATCCGATCATTTTTCCTGCATCATCATACACAACCCAGGCATCTTGATTTAGATCGATCTCGCTCCACTGTTCCTCAAGGTCTTCGCGGCTGGAATCCCCTTCACCACATTCTTCAATATCGCAGGCAAGCATGAATTGAAAGACTGGATCAATGTCCGTAAGGACAGGGTGTTTTATCATTTTTTTCTCCACAAAACTGAACTGATAAACGTGATAATTTTATAACCCAATAATATTAATCCCTTATGAGCGATGAAGAAAAACAACTTTTTTAATTCTTTTCAAATCATGCCTTATAATAAACCCGGCTTTAGTTAAGACAAACCACTCTGAAAGGTCTATTATGTGCGGAATCTTCGGCATTGTAACTGAAAAAGAACAAACGCTCGGACTCATCCTCATCGAGGCAGCCCGCCGGCTCACCTACCGCGGTTACGATTCAGTGGGAGCCGCCACCATCAGCGGCAGCACCATCGACCTGCGCAAGGATAAAGGGCGCGTGGATGAAGTAGCAGAGAAATACAACCTGGCGGAAATGAAGGGGCAGCGTGGTATTGCCCAGTTGCGCTGGGCAACTTTCGGGGTGCCCTCCAAGGTTAACTCGCAGCCGCACCTCGATTCAGATGGCGACATCGTTGGGGCACACAACGGCAACGTGGTCAACAACGTGGAACTGCGCGAGCAGTTCATGGCAGAGGGGATGACCGTGCGCTCTCAAAACGACGGCGAATCCTGTGTGCATGCCGTGGAACGCTACATTAACAAGGGGCATGATTTCGTTAAATCTATCCGCCTGGCATACAACGACCTGCTGGGTGATTACGCCTTTGTCATCGGGCGCATCAATGATGACAAACTTTATGCCATCAAAAAAGGATCCGGGCTGGTAGTGGGCATCGGAGAAGGCTTTACCTGCCTCTCTTCCGATTTACCCTCCATTCTTCCGCTCACGCGCAAAATCATTCGTCCCAATGACGGTGAGATCATTACCCTGTGGGCTGACCGCGTGGAGTTGCACTCAGTCAAGTATGGCAGCCTCATCCAGCGTGAGCCGGAACTGGTAACTGAAGAAATGAATGCCGTTCAAAAAGGCGGCTTCGACCATTTTATGAGCAAAGAAATCCACGAGCAGCCGCAAGTAGCCCGCGAAGTACTGCACCTGTTGAACGAGAGTTCAGACGTGCAGGTCATCCTGGACAAGATCAAATCCGCACGCCAGGTTTACTTCATCGGCTGCGGCACCAGCTACCACGCCTGCCTAGCAGGTTCCGTTTATTTTGCCCAGCTGGCAAAGAAAGCTATCATTCCTGTCCTTGCGCCCCAGTTCATCCCCCAGTACCTGCCGGCTGTGAACAACGAGGATGTGGGCATTTTCGTCAGCCAATCCGGCGAGACCAAGGATGTGCTCAATGCCCTGCAGGCTGCCCAGGCAACCGGCATGACCTGCTTTGCCATGGCAAATGTCATCGGTTCAACCCTCACACGCGCCACCAGTGCCTGGCTGCCGCTCACCTGCGGTTATGAGATCAGCGTCCCCGCCACCAAAACCTTCACCAACCAGGTGATCACCTTCCTCTATCTAGCCACCCGCTTGGGAGGAGGCGATCTTAGCCAATTGGAGACGCTGCCTAATCTGATGGAAGAAACCATTAAGGTCACCGCGCCGCAAATGAAAGCCCTGGCGAGCTCCATCAATCATCGTAATGATATCTATTGCCTCGGATACGGTGCCACCTACCCGATCGCGCTTGAAGGCGCACTAAAACTCAAGGAAATCACCTATGCGCATTGCGAAGGGATGCTCTCCACCGAATTCAAACATGGTCCCCTCTCCGCAGTGGATGATGGGTTTCCCATCATCTTCCTTGCCGGACCGGATGATATTCCCCTCATTGTCAGCGGGATCAACGAGGTCACCTGCCGCGGCGGCAGGGCAATTGCCATTGGCGCAGCTGATACGCGCTTAACCGCCAACGCTACCGATGTCATCACGCTCCCGTCAACTTCAAGCGTATTTAATTCCCTCATCATCACCATCCCGGTACAACTGCTTTCTTACTATATGGCGCTTGGGCGAGGGTATGATCCGGATTTTCCACGTAATTTGAGCAAAACTTTAACCGTTGATTAATTTCTTACTACAAACAAAAAATGCCACCAGTTTTATCCCTGGTGGCATCTTTTTAAAGAAGTAAGAAATTACACTTCAAACCTGACAACCACATCCTGCCCCAGGTTAAAATGCAATCCAGAATTTATCTCGTATGGAACCTGAGGTTGAATATCAGCTCCTTCAATTTTGCTGCCATTGGTGCTGTTGAGGTCCTTAAAGGTGAATTTTCCGGTCTGAGGATCAAAGTTGATCTCAGCATGATTCCGGGAGACACCTTTTTCTACGCCAAATAGCGGAAGTGTACGGCCAATAATAAACGGGTAAGTCACCATGTCTATGCGTTGGCCAACAGAGCCGGGTAAAGTTGCCTTCTCAACGATCAAGGAGGAGTACTTGGCAGCTCCCATGTCGAGTACAGTCCCGCCGACTTCCATTGAGGTTTCACCAGGTTGAGGGGTCTGAACTGGCTGAACAACTCGTTGGGCTTCAACTGGTTTCCCGGGTGCAGCGGCTGCCTGAACAGGTTGTGATTGAACCACCGGTCGGGCAGCAGCGGGTTGAGGTTGGGGTTTCGCTGGTTGCGGGGCAGGCTGAGCGTGCACTGGCGGGCTAACCTGTGCTTTTGCTGGGCTCGCGTGGGGTAAGGAGTGGAAATCTAAAGTTACATCATAACGTCCAAAAGTTACCTTATCCCCGTTCTTGATCTCCCACATTGCACCCATTGGCATTTCTTTCCCGTTTACTAAGACAGGGTTGTTTTCTGCCAGTGCCTCAACAAAATACTGATCATCAGAGAAAGTGATCTGTGCATGCCGCCGTGAGATGGTCATCCCCTTGGGGAGTAACTCAACATTCACTGCCAGCATCAGGTTATGATCAGCTTCTGCTGTTGGTCTTCCCACAAGGGCTGGCTGCCATTGGATCTCAAATCGCCTGTTGGTAATGGGATCGGTCAGGTAAGCAAAGTCTTGGGGTTGCAGCGCCTCACGGATACTCTGGCGACGGTACTCAAAGGTAAGTTCATCCTGGGGCTGTAAATCCAACTCGGTGATGGTCGCGTTCGGTCGCAGCGGTTTGGGGTTCCCTTTCAGGTATACCGCGTATTTTGACGGAATGTCTGAGGGAATGTCATCAAATTCCTTGAATATCTCATCGATCAGTCCTCCGATGGTGAGGCTGCGCATGAGCCTGGCACGCTGCCCGGTATGCTCAAAGATATCCATTTTCACATCAAGATAATCATCCATTTTCACCTGCCTCTTGACCTTCTCCGAGTAATCCCAGTCCACGAGCATTTTCAACAACATCAGCGTCAGAGTAATGATCGGTCACTTCCGGAGGTAAGCCGAAATCATTCAGTTTTCTCCTCAGGTCAGGAATATCATACTTGGAAAGATCAGGTCCTTTAGGTTTTTTCACCTCTTCATCAGTTGTATCGCTGACAGGTTCTTTCGCCTTCGACTTCGGCTTCGCCTTACTCCCTCCTACTTTTCCAGAAAGCCATTTCACATTTTCCTGGGGATATTGTTCCGTAATGCGCTTTACCCATTGATCAAGTGAGCCTTCGATATCCTCATCATTGGCATAAGGAGTTGCCAGCTGCACCATGTTTGTGATACCCGAGCGGATCACAAAAGCCCGGCCCATTGGTAATTCCTGGTCTGCCAGGCTGCGCGGGAATCGTCCATTGAGTCTTCCAACTGCATCCTCGCTTTTCAGCGCAATGCCCATGTTAGGGGCTGTGAATACCTTGCGCATGTCATCTGACGCACTCATGATTCCCAGACCTCCAGCTACGATCAAGAATACACCTGCAGTCTGGTAATTGCGGACCAACTGAGACATATTCTCGAAAAACGCTGAATTCTTATTGGAGGATTCTTCGGTAAAGGAATCATAATTGTCAAAGAAGATTAATATCTTGCGTCGCTTGGGATGAGCATCAAAATCTGCGCATTCTGCCTTCAAGCTTTCGTAAAACTCATCCAACTGTTCGATATTATCAATAGTCTGTACCACATGCGGCAGGTTCGCCAGGGAGGTATCTGTGCCCTTCCAGAGTTTACGTGAGTAATCAACCAGCACCATCATCACTTCTTCCGGTGAATACTTGGAAGCTACAGAAAGGATAATGGAGCGTAAGGTCGTCGTTTTCCCGGAGAAGGGTTGACCGATGATCACCATGTGAGGTCCTTGCCGTTCCAAATCCAGAAGCGAGGGTTCCAGTGTCCGGTCATCAATACCAAGGATTGGAGTAATACGACGGGTTTCGGGTACTTTAACCTGTTTGACCAGGTTTTCAAGCGAATACCGTACTGGCAACGTCTCAACCGTGGAGGGTTTCTCGCCCTTCCATTTACCGCCCCAGAGTTCTTTTGCCCTGACACAGAATTTACTCATCTTTGCAATTCCACCAGGATCGCCCTCTTCAGGTGTAAATGCTAACGCTGTTTGAAATTCAAGCGGAGTATTTCCGACCCTCACATAACCACGTCCTGGAACCGGGCTTAAGTCTGCCGGAACGCCACGCCCTACAATATCAGCATATTCCGATGGATCTGAGAGCTTGAGTGTGAACCGTTCCGTTATCAGGTTGTACAACTTACCTGAAAGTGATGCCGGTGTATCTGCCGAGATCAGGAAGTGCACACCATAGGCGCGTGCTTCGCGGACAAGTGAGATCAGTGGATCCATCAGGTTTTCGTAGTATTCCTTGAATTCAGCGAAGTTATCCATCACCACCAGGACCGCCGGTAGTTGTTTGTTCGGGTGGGTCAGGTTGTATGAATCCAGGTTATTGGCTTTTTCCTCACTGAAAAGAACCTGGCGTTGATCGATGATATCCTTCACCTTACGCAGCGAGCGTAATACGCGTTCTTCTTCTTCTGCGGTGATCACCGTTCCCACGTGGGGAAGGTCGCTCATCACATTCATCGCCCGTCCGCCAAAATCAAGAATATACACATGCAATTCATCCGGTGAGTGTGTTAAAGCCAGACTTGCGATCGCGGTTTGCAGGAATGTAGTTTTGCCGCGCCCAGAAGAACTGAATACCACCGCATGACCATTGGTGAAATCGATCCTTAAGGGTTTCTGGCATGCCTGGTATGGATTATCCACAAGCCCGATCATGGGACGCATTGCGCTTTTCCCCCACCCAGCGCCTTCCCAGGCAAAGTCCTTCTCCCAGAAAGTGATCGATTTTTCGTTCAACGTCATCCCCGGTACCTTGTCAGAATTCGAAGCCCTCAACAACTCCATATCATTGTCATTGATGTAGGCAGTATCCAGCGGAGTCTGCAGGCTCAATAAGTTCGTACCCGTCTGTTTGGGCAGGAACTCTGGCCACGGGCGCCATTGCGGCTTTGATTCCTTTTGTGCCATCGATGCCATCATATCTACAATGACATCATAAAGTTTAGGTGGTTCGGTGGCTTTGGCACCTGCGGTCTTGCGCGGGCGGTCAAGCCAGATCACATTCGGGGTTACATTTTCTTCCTGTGGACCTTTGTAATCCACACCCGAATATGCTGTCTGGATCAACTCAATGTTTTCATTACCGATCTGCAGGTAACCGCGTCCCGGGATACCAGGAGGCAGGAATGCCGCATCAGCTCTGCGCAGCACCTCGCGGCTGTCGTCCGGAGTTTCCACACGCAGGCAAATACGGAACTTAATATTGGCGCGCATCTGGTCTGTTACACCTACCGGGCGTTGAGCTGCCAGGATCAGCGTTACTCCCAAGGCGCGTCCAAGGCGGGTGATGCTTTCCAATTGCGCCTTATACTCAGCGTTGCCCGAAATCATTTCAGCGAACTCATCAATGATGATAAACAGGTGCGGGTAAGGAGGGCGTTCAGGTTCCAGGTTCAACCCCTTGCGGCGATAGTGAACGATATCCTTGGAATTGGTGTAAGTGTTCAGCCTCTGGCGTCTGTCTAATTCAGCGATGATAGAAGTAAATACACGCGCTGTAGCAGATTGATCCAGGTTGGTTACAATATCCACTTTGTGCGGCAATTTCTTAAAGGGTTCAAATGCCGAACCACCTTTATAGTCGATCAACACAAAGTTCAATACGTCCGGGTTGAAGTTCAATGCCAGTCCCAGGATCATGGTCATCAGCAACTCAGACTTGCCCGAACCGGTAGATCCGGCGACGATACCATGCACGCCATCTGCCTTGGCTGAAAAAGTGAGTACGCGCGGTTCGTTGCCCGAGAGCAGCCCGATCGGTGCAAACAACCAGTCTGCCAGCTTGGGATCCATGCTGCGGCGCCAGTTCTCCAAAGTGGATTGTTGATACTGCTCCATTGTCGTCAGGTTCAGCATTTCCGAAAGCGTAACCGTGGCTGCCAGGCTTGAACCGTATCCCCTACGCACATCCACCATTTCGAGACTGCGTGAGAAATCGCGTGCGGTCATTTGCGCGCTGTCCTGTGAGGATTTCTGCAATGGCACCATCTTGGTTTTGCCTAAATATCGGATGGTATTAAAACCGGTTTCGGCATAACGGAAGACCACCGAATCTTTATCAACCGGATCATCGGACACTTCGATAATTGCATTGCACCGGCTGGGTACTTTGGAGCGGTCTGGCACCAGGAAGAGGACGCCAGCACCTAACATCTGCCCATCCATCAGGATGGTGGAAATAGCCGCTTCACCTTCCAGATCATGCAAAGCTGACCAGGCAGGTGCAGGTGTGGTCACATCCACCACCACCAGGATAAACGGTAATTTTACTTCCGCGCTGCTTTCCTTGTCCTGCAGGCGCATTCGGCGCCGTTCCAGTATCGTGCGAATATTTTTCCAGAAGAGCCGCATCCGGTCTGCTTCATTCTCCAGCGGTTTTTCCTCTTCTTCAAAGTAAAGGGTTTCCGTTTTATCGGCTTCCTTGCAGTGAGGAAGTGCATATGCCCAACGCCAGTTTTGGCGGGTTTCGTTCGTGCCTGCCACATATAGCATGGTATCTTGTGGTGACTGGAAGGTTGCATAATCCACCAGCATCGTGCGCACGTAAGAATGCACAACTTCCTCGCTGACGCCGGCAATTCCAATGGAATGCCGGATGGTCACACCTTTGGATTCCTGGCTTTCCTTTTTCCCGCCTCCCTCTTCATCCTGTTTGGTCGACTCCACTTTCTTTTTTTCCTCTTCATTGGATTGCAAGTACACAGGTATGGTGACCGGCACATTATGAAGCATTCGTGAATCTTCCGACAGTCGGGTTGCCTCACGCATCAGTGGACTATCAGTTTTTTCGTCCTCAGAGATCTTGTAAACAACCGTGGATTCGCGTGAACTTATGCCCAGTCGTAAAAACATGAAGTCATGATCTGTGGGGCGGCGCTCCCACAACCTTGTACCAGAACGGATTTCTTCCTCTCGTTCGCCCTGTGCGCGGACAATATCCCCGGCGATTGCCAGCGTCTTCTCAGGGTTGGGATAGTTGGTGTAATAATAGATGCGCTGCTGTTCCTGTTCGCTTTCCATTTTCCGGCGCAGCTCACTGATGCGGCGTTTATAAGCAGCCTCTGCTTCTTCCCGCTGCTGCTTGTCCTTGGTAGCGGTGTAAATTGCCAGGCCAATAGTAGCGATCATCGAGATGAACATCGGGATCATCATCAGCATATTCCCGCTGCTCTTGCCGAAAACAGATGCCAGCAGGTAGCCCAGGATCATCACGATGGGCAGCAAAGCCTGCTGCATCAATTGTTTGAAATCAACTTTCGTATCCGGGGGATTGGGAATATTGTATACCCCTGAAGGAAGTTGGGGTTCTATACGGGGTGGATAATCGATAAAGATTTTTTCAGGCATAGGTCTTCTCCCCGGTTAAACTGGTATGAATGACATTGCTAAGACTAGGATCAGCGAAACAGCCATCAATGCCAGCAGCACGATCAATACATTTTTCCAGTTGATCCTGAAGGATTTACGTTCAGCTGGAATACCTGGCAGGTTGGCCTGTAAAACCCTCACAAATTGCATCACATCCGGGAAGCGCTGGTTATAGTCCCGGTTGATGCTTCGTTCCGTGATTTCCGGGATATTCTTAAGGTCGATTCGTCCCGTTGGTTTCGCCTGGCCGGCCAGGACGTTTTTGATAACATTCTGATCTTTTTGAAGGTGATATTCATACGCGGGTTTGCCAGCCAGCATTTCATATAACAGCATACCCAGACCGTAAACATCCGTCGCCGGTCCCACACGCCCGGATTTATCTGCAATTTCTGGTGCAGTGTAGGCTGGCAGGTTGTAATTATCATTCCAGGCCTGGTTGATGGTTTGCCCGGTATCGCCCAAACCTAAATCCAAAAGCAATGCCCGCGGGATGCCCTGTTTGTCATACCGCACCAAAACCATATCAGGGTTAATACACAGGTGGAGTTTCCCCACCTTGTGCAGGTAATACACGACATCTGCAACGCTCAAGGTGATCCAACCCGCGTGTTGGTACCAGGGCTGTGAATTCTTGAGCAGTAAATTTCGGAGAATGGCACCATCCACGAATTTGAAGACTTCGTAGTATTTCAATTGTCCATTGACTACGATCCATCCGTATGGATGCGCTTCGATGGTTCCCTGTGGATGGGCTGGCAGCAGCACCGGCAGTAGCGGGTGCTGCCCGATCTTGGTTAACTGGAGAAAAGTTTTGGCTTCTGCACGTAATTTTTCCTCGCAGCCTTTGTTGGCAATTTTTAGCAGGATCTTTTCCTCACCGCGCTGAGCCTGGTACACGATAGCCGAGCGGGTGATAACGATTGGCTGGATGATCTCGATCGGTCCAAACCATTCGCTATTATCGAAGATCTCAGTAGAATTCTCTGCCGGGCAGTGTTTCTCCTGGCACCAGAGGTTAAAATCTTGTGAGATCACATTGCATCTTTCACAGATTCGCTTCATAGAACCTCGCGCGTAACAATAGACGGGGTTAACAATCAGGGAAGAGGATCCGCGTGGTTATAAGTTCTTACTTAATAAACGCGCGGATCCTGGAAGTACACCTCCCCTTAAAAAACCTTTACACCGGTCGAGGGATGAGATTAGCAGAACCGATTGGAACCCTCAGTATCACCGGTTACATATTTCTCAATAGCGCTCTTAACATCTCCAGAAAGCTCATCCATTTTGTCTGCCATTTTCTTTACATTGGGTTTGATCCTGTCGATGAAAGCTGCTGCTGCTGCCGTGGCCCCAAAGGAGAACCAGGCTGTAATTTTTAACGAGATACTTAATGCTTCAAGTACCTTATTGACGTTTTTCAGGATCGTTGCAAAGTTTTTAAAATTTGTCACCAGTTTCTGAACCTGGGGAATATCCATATAGACTTCAGTTGCCATGGGGTTTGCTCCTTTCTCTAGAATATAGTGTCAAAAATCTCACCAAGGCCTGATGCGATCGAGGTTGCTGTCTTGACCGCGCTTGCCATGGCTTCCTGGGCTTTCTTGATAGCACTGTTATAGCTGCTGATACTCCCGGTGATGTTTGTCAAATTCGGAATGACCATGCTTGTCATTTCGTTTGCAAACCTGGTCGCACCATCCCCTTTCCAAATCCCGCCAACCACCTGGTTGACAATTGCTCTTAATGGTGCAGTGATAAGACTTTGTACAACATTTACTTGTTGAAGGATTTGGTTCATGATGCCATCAACGGCATCTTGTATCCATCGAAATAGAGACATGATTACCTCCTAAAACTTTCCGGCAGCCTGAGAATCAGCCCGTTTCATATCATTGATGGCACCTTTGATATCTTCGCTTTCCTGGTGAAAAGCCTCGGCCAGTTTTTGCACCTTCTTCTGCAACTTCTCGAGAGCTGCTACAAATGCTTCACCCGGAGGGCCTTGGAGGGCGCCATTCTGCATCTGACCACCCCATTGCTTGGCAGTTGACTGCAGCGCAACGAGGCGATTATTTACGTCTTCGCACTGTTTTGCCATTCTTTCTAGTGCTGCATAATTAACCTTTATAACTTCACCCATGATCCACCTCCGTTATTGTAGTCTGGTGAAGAAGGATTTTGTTCCTTCGTCAGCCTGCCGAATGGTATCAACCACTTTATCGGCTTTTTCAGCAGCCGACCCTAAAGCGTTGGCAAGTCTCTGCAGTGCAGGCAGGTATCGCTGCTCCATTTCCGTGAAGAACTTTTCTGAGCCCTTCCCGATCCACTGGTTGCCGTGAATATAATCAACCTGAGCCTTGGTGGCTTTAAGTAGATTCAATACTTCTGCCTGTTCCGATTTCATCCTTTGGACGATATTTCGCATTTCGTCATAATTTACTTGAACTTGATTAGCCATGGTTTTCCTTTCTTCAGAATTTTAGGATTAACTGGGTAAATCTCATGCAGTGAAAACACTGTTTCCAGTTTGCGGTGATTTCGAAATCCAATTAGTAATTCGATATTACACCACCTCCTCAAAGATCCCGGATGATTGATAAACAACTCCAAGAATTTCCAGTCCCTCCTATTTTTTCTTGCCGCGCACAATTTTCGCTGCGCCGCCTGCAGCCGCTCCGCTAACGCCAACTACTGCAGCTGCTCCAGCTTCACTTTCACCATTAGGTTGTCCTGTTATCCCAAGATCAGGAGTAGGCAGCGGCGGTCCCCCAGGGTTACCTCCAACTCCCATTACCATGGGTGTTGGCTCATAAATATGGTCGGGCATTCCTGTTGCACCCTTCCCGGAGACTCCTGCTCCGGAAGCTGCGCTTCCAGCTGAAGTTCCTGATCCTGAACTCAATCCGCCCAGGTCACCTTTACCAACCCCGGTTGAACCGCCGGATCCACCCCCTCCACCTCCAGAACCAACCCCGCCAACTTCTTTACCAGAAACCTGGTCAGCCCCTGCGCCACTGCTGCCCAAGGGAGCACCTTGTGTTGAACCGCCAGCAGCACTTCCGACAGCACCTCCTGTTTCACTTCCCCCGGCACCACCATCAGCGCTTTCATCAGAACCCATACCAGCGCCAATAACGCTGCCGGCAACAGAACCTGGCCGTTGTGAAAACTGCACTCCCGCGCCACCAGGGCTTAATCCGGCTCCAACTACACCTCCAATTCCAGCACCTGCGCTTAAATGTGCTCCTTGAACTAAATTCAATCCTAGTTTGAAGAGCCGCGCGTTTCCTTCGTCAGCTTCCTTGATAACCCTGATAATCTTTCTGAGCGTTTCTTGTGAAATATCCAGTGCCTCTGCAAGTCTTTTTAAGCCCGGTAGGAGCTTCTGATCCATGTCCCGGGTAAATTCCTTGGATCCACGCCCGATCCATTCCTGCTGGATGTTCTGCACCATCTGCCTTGTCCGCGACAGAAGCAAAGAGACATCATCGCTTTCAATGCGCATCTTTTTCATGATGGCGTCAAGCTCGTCATACTTCAATTGAATTTGATTGGCCATTTCAACCTATCCTAGTTCGAACCTGATGGTTACATGTGGCCCCACATTTATGGTTGCACCATTGGAAAGTTGCGTGGGCTGCATAGGGGTCAGCCGCTGCCCATTGAGTGAAGTACCATTACTGCTACTCAAATCTGTGATGTAGTAAGTTCGTGAATTGGGGTCATATGATATTTGGCAATGCCGGCGTGAAACACTGGGAGCACCAATATTCAAGTTACCTTCCGAACGGCCTACAATAAATGGGTAATTATCAATTTTTACCCGGCCTTTATCACCAATTTCAATTGGGAAATTTGTCACATTCAGGTAAGCGCTCATTGGAGTCCGCGCTCCAACGACCACAGTTGAATCAGCTCCCTGCATCACGGTTTCAGAAACAAAACTTTCAGGCTGTTGGACTAAAGGAGCTGCGGCTGGTTGAGGCGTATAAGCCTGTGGGGATTGCGCTTGGGGTACTGCAGTCTGCGGCACATATGGCTGGGCTGCAGGTGGTTGTGGAGTCATTGATTGAGGCGCATATACCTGCGGCACTGGAGGCTGCGTCATAGACGGCTGTGGCATTCCATATTGGGGAGGTACGCCCTGCGGCATTACCGGGGGTTGTCCCTGTGGTGCAGCGTACCGGTATGGGATGGGTTCGTTGTCGGAAATCGGAATTGCTGCCCCCTTCTGCTTGCGACTGCTCCCCTTTCCGCCGCCCATACGCCCTTGCAAAACAGGCGTTCCCGTCATCGATTTCTGGCGCGCGGAGGATATGATCAGGAAGAGCAAAACTGCCAGGATGATTCCCACAATCACGAATAGATAGATCGGGTTGGCTATCAGCGCGGGACCAATCCTTGCAAAGATGGACGGGGCTTTATAAGCAACTTCTTCGATTGTCTGCGTTCCATAGACAGTATTATTCAACGAAAGCGTTCGAACCACCACATTATAGATACCTTTATCAATGCGGTTTTCTTTCATCGGGATTGTAATTGTCCCGTTAGTCGACGTAATCGCAGGGACAGAAAAATTGGAACCGGCCACCTGCGTATTGGTAGTTGGATCCACCAGCCAGCCGTCAAAACCACCCACCAGGTTCGGGTTGGTAACGCTGATGTTCACATCCAGGTCACCACCATTCTGCAGTACCGACAGCACTTCCAGTTTGGGGTATGCCGAGGATGGGTCAAATTTGAATTCATGGATCAATTGGGAGGATGTCTTGCCCTGCTCATCCCGGGTGATCGCGAAAGCCATATTGTCAGCCTTGCTTATCGCCGAAATACGTAATTCATAGCTGTTTTCTGCTGTTAAGGTATCGGTCGGAATTTCAAAGACATTCGCGCCTTGCGGATTCTCAAAGATATATTCGCCAACCTTGGAGCCCCCTTCCGTATCCCACACCTCGATCTTGATGTAACTCGCCAGGTCTGGTGAAGTCATATTCATCTGGACTTCGTAGGCTTGTTTTGCCGCATTCAAAATTAAACCCGCCAGCCCTATCGAAACCGGGCTTGCAGGACCTGGGTAATCTGTGCCGGACTCAACTGAAAAAGCTTCATTCAAACTTTTTCCATCTTTAAATGTTACCGTTAGCACTGCATTATTTTCACCGTTAAGAGGATAAATGATCGCTTCAGCCATCCATTGTGCTTTCAAAGCGGTCATGATGCGGCTGAAAGCAGCATTAAGGTCATCCTTTGCTGCAATGGAGGAAAAACCCCCGGTGCTTGCCGCCATGGCCTGTAATTCAACGGCATTGATATTGGCTTCTTTTGTCGAAAGTCCGATCGTGCTGATTGGAACCTGCGATTTCATCGCCAGGTCAATTAATTCCTGGTAGCGGTGTTGGCTGCAAGGTTGCCCGTTTGCCACCTCATCCTTGCCATCTGTGAAAAGGATCAGGGCATGGCGGCCATCACTCTGATTTGCCATCGCTTCAATGGTTGTGTAAGCAGCATCATAGATGCAAGTGCCTTTGTTGGAGGCTTGATACTGGTCAATAGCATAACTTACTGCGGATATATTCGAGGTGAAGTCCTGCAGCAGTTTAGTGCTTTCATCAAACTGGATTACGGCGAAAAGGGAGTTGTCTGGGATATCTGAAAGTGCCGCTTTGGCTGCATTTCTGAGAGCTACCACTGATCCACCCATGCTACCGCTTGAATCCATCAGAATTGCAACATAGATGGGGACGTCTGGTTTCTTTACCGTAGCATTAGCGATATAGGTTTGATTGAGTAGCGCAACCTGTGCAGTCGAGAATTGTGCGTTGGTCACAGGTGATCCGGAATGCCCATCCGAAATGGTGAAATAGACCTTGAGTGTCATGTATTCAGGCAATTCCTGCGTTGATACAAGGTTGATGCTAATATCCCAGTTTTCCTGCGCTAATACTTGAGAAACTGGCGTTAGTAATAGTGCCAGAATCAGAACAATCTGAATGTATAGTGAAATGGGTTTTTTCAAAGAATCCTCCCTTGCATTGTATATTCGGGAAGAACCACAATGTACAACAAACAGTATAGCAAATTCAAATCAAAATTGCTATAGTTATTATTAATCCAATTATAACCTTTATTGTCCTATTTATATATTAAAGGGTTATACTTACACACTATGGCTTTGGGTCTTTTTTATTTTCAATTATTGTGTATGATTAAGGCATATTAAAATGAAATAGGTGGGCTTATGTCGACTCTTGATGCTGGCACATTGTTAAAAGAACGATACAAAATAATCGAACAGTTGGGTGCTGGTGGTATGGGTGAGGTCTACCTGGCTGAAGATCTGGCACTTGACAACAAGGTGGCAGTAAAAGCGAATCATAACCTTAACGCCAATTCCGCCGCCCAGTTCATTCGCGAAGCGCGTTTACTGGCTTCACTCAAGCAGCCCAATCTTCCTCGCGTTATTGATTATTTCACTGATGGTGACACCCAGTTCCTGGTGATGGATTACATCCCCGGCGAGAATTTACACGCCCTGGTTGAAGCAAAAACTACCTTCACAATTACCCAGGTCATTTCATGGGCTGAGCAGTTGGGTAATGCAATCACCTATTTACATATGCTGAACCCGCCAATCTTCCATCGCGATATCAAGCCGACAAACATCAAGCTAATGCCCAATGGCAATGTGGTGTTGGTCGATTTTGGAATTGCCAAAGTAGGTGATCCTTCACAAGAAACGCTTTCAGGCGCGTGGGCATTCACCCCCGGTTTTGCACCCCCCGAACAGGTGAGTGGCCTGCGGACCGGACCTCAATCCGATCAGTTCAGCCTGGCAGCAACACTCTATTATGTGTTGGCTGGTAAACCCCCGGCTGATGCTGCCCGGCGCTTGATGGGCGAAGAAGAACTGAAACCTTTAAAATCTTTTGTTCCAAACATACCAGTCCACATATCTGATGCCATTGAAAAAGCACTTTCCATTAAACAAGATACTCGCTTTACCACCGTTGCTGATTTCGTTGCGGCCATGCGCACCACAACGCCCATCCCCGACCCGGCTTCTGTACAAAAAACCCAGTTAGGTACCGTCCGTCCCCAGCCACCCTCTGCACAGGTCTCCATCTCTCCAGCACAATCGCTCGTTCCACCATCAGCTGGCATGGTCGTTAAAAAGAAAACCTCACCTGTTTTGCTTATCGTCGGTGCGCTTGTGATCCTTGGTGTGCTGATCGGTGGATTTTTTGCGCTCAAAAGCATGGGAGTGATTGGTGGAACAACAACTAAAACGACCTCACTGCCCCCCACCCAGGTGGTTATCGCGGAACCAACCAAAGGACCTGACAACCAACCTACGGCAGAACAACCCACCACACCGCCTACTACGGAGCCAACAACCGAGGTAACTGTGGCAATTACCGAAGTTCCTGTTATTACGCCAATTGGGAGAGGCGGCAAAGTTGCTTTTGTGAGCAACCGCGCTGGTGATGGCTATAACCAGATCTGGATGATGGATGTCGGGACAGACCAAAACGGAAAAATCGTTGCATCCAATTTGGAGCAAATCACTTTTACCCCTGGAGACAAAACCAAGCCGTCGTTTTCACCTGACGGCAAGTCGCTTTTGTATGCCGGTCTCAGCACTGGATCCTCTGCCAATGGCACTCCCTTTGCCTCTGATATTTGGACGCTGGACCTCACAACCGTCGGGGCACAACCCGTCGATATCAGCAAGCGGGCAGCTGATGACCTTTACCCGGCCTGGTCACCCGATGGCAAACGTATCGCTTTCACCAGTTACTACCGTGAAGACAAAATGCCACAGTTGTTCATCATGAATCCCCAGGGTTTTGACCAAACCCGCCTCAGCCTTGGTGTGGCAGAAAAATATGCCACCTGGACCCCCAATGCACAATTTCTTCTCTATGTATTCAACACTGGAGATCTGAACGTGCTTTATATGCGTGATAATTATTCCGTTTATGCAAATTTCTCCAAGTTCGACCGTACCACGGATGCAGGACGGCTTGGTATGGTGATGGAACCGAATGTGAGCCTGGATGGGTCAATGATCGCATACACAAGTTTCTTCGAAAAGAACAAGAACATTTATACGGCTGTGTTTGCTGATCGCGGGCGTACAATCACCAAACTCACTGAATCAAATGCCGATTCGGCACCGTTCTGGTCACCTGACGGTAAATGGATCGTTTTCACCTCTGAACGCGATGGCAACAAAGAGGTTTACATCATGGATGCCCAGGGAGAACAGAAAACCAACCTGACGGACCTCATATCTGTTGATTTTGATCCTGCCTGGCAACCAGTTTCTATCAAATAAACGATAAACTCCCGAGAGATCGGGAGTTTTTATTCGGGAGGTGTCGCGCGTTCTGGCTTGGTGCGCGTTTTGAATTTTTTATGCATGAAGCGCGTAGGAGTGATGGTTTTGCCGGCATTCGGGCTGAGGAGAAGCGTTAAACGGGTCAGCGCGTTTTCATCATATTCACAGCGTCCGCAAAGATCACAAGACCATGCGGGGAAATCCGGCACCGAAATGAGTTCATCACCCAACCACGTAAAATAAGCCACATACGTCCGGTGCATGTGGCCAGCCTGGCATTCAGGACAGGGGAAAACAGGGTCAGAAAAAATTGCTTCTTCAGTCATTTCGGCTTAAACATACCATATTTTATTTAAATGGGGTAGGAAGTAAAATTAGTTTATTCCGTTGGTGTGCGGCTGCCGGATAAATTTTGCAGCATCAAAGGGCCAATAAACCACCAGGGCTTTTCCCACCAGGTCTTCGAGGGGGACAAATCCCCAGCTATGTGAATCGGAAGAACTATTGCGGTTATCGCCCAGCACAAACACGGCATCCTCAGGTACCACCCATTCTCCCAGGTAGTATGGAGGTTGAGAAATATAGGGTTCATCAAGCGGGATACCATTTACATAAATCAACCCGCCATCTGCTTTTACCACGTCACCAGGTTTACCAATGAGCCGCTTGATGTAATCTTCTTCGAGAAAATTGGGGTTATGGAAGATCACAACATCACCTGTGTGTACTTTTCCCAACTTATAGGCTAATTTGTTCACCAGTAAAACATCACCTTCATAAAAGGTAGGCTGCATGCTAATGTTGATCACTCTCACCCGGGCAAAAACCGCATCAATGGCAAAATAAAGGACTAATGCCAGCAATAATGTCTGGATGATTTCGATCAGTACAGCGCGCAGGGCATTTTTTTTCGGCTGGTTTGAGATTTCAGGTTGAATCGAAGGCTGGTCAGCGAATTCGACCGGGTTGTCGCTCATAAAGTTCTATGTTCCATTCTAGTCACTGCGAGGTTTCAGTACAAGTCGGATTGGAGTCCCTGTAAACGGATATTCTGCCCGAATCTGGTTCTCGAGAAAACGCCTGTAGGTAAAATGTGCGAGTTTTGGATTATTGCAATAAATCATAAAGGTTGGCGGATCAGTTCGCACCTGTGTGCCGTAATATAGCTTGATGGATGTCCCCGTTTTCGATGTCGGAGAGTGCGTCTCCTGGGCTTTTTGTAATATGCGATTCAAAGAACCGGTATTAATATGCGCCAGTCGTTCTTCCTGGACCTTCAATGCCATCGGCATCACCTGCTCTACCCGCTGTCCGGTTTTGGCGGAGATGAATAGAATGGGGACGTAATCTACAAAGTTCAATTCTGCACGAATTTTTGCAGTAAAGTCCAACATGGTGAAATTGTCTTTCTCCACCGCATCCCACTTATTAACCACCACGACACAACTCTTCCATGCATCCTTAACATAACCGGCAATGTGGGCTTCCTGTGCGGCGATACCTTCAACTGCATCGATCATCAAAATAGCCACATCACAGCGTTCAATCGCGCGCATTGACCGTACCACGCTGAATTTTTCAACGCCGGGATCAACCTTGCCACGCCTGCGGATGCCAGCAGTATCAATTAAAGTAACGGGAATCCCGCCAAATTCAAATTTTGTATCCACCGCATCGCGGGTAGTGCCGGCAATCGGGCTGACGATAGCACGCTCTTCACCGGTCAGGCGGTTTAAAAGGCTCGATTTACCCACATTAGGTCTGCCAACAATTGCAATCTTTGCGGATTCGTCTTCCTGTTCGAGTTCTCTTTCGGGAAGAGCTGCAACCAATGCATCCAGCATATCGCCTGTGCCGGTGCCATGTACAGCTGATATTGCGTACGGATCACCTAAACCCAGTTCGTAAAATTCACTCACGGTACTGCGTTGTTTGGCGCTATCTGCTTTATTGACAACCAGGAAGATGGGTGGGTTTGCAACACCATCAACCATCTTTTGAGATTGGCGTAAGATTTGGGCTACTTCGGTATCAGCCGGCGTGACGCCGCTGATAGCATCCACCAGGAACAGCACTACATCCGCTTCAGAAATAGCGATCAAAGCCTGGGAGCGGATTTCGCGTATAAAATCTGAAGAACCAATCGAGAGCGGTGTTTTGCTGCTATTGGCTGACGGGTCTATTCCCCCGGTATCGACAACATCAAAAACAACCCCGGTCCATTCTCCTTCACCGAATAACCGGTCACGGGTGGTACCAGGTGTATCATCCACGATTGCAGACATCTCGCCGCATAAGCGGTTAAAGAGCGTGCTCTTCCCGACATTCGGCCGGCCAACAAGTGCAACAACAGGTTTAGTCATCCATTTTTCCAGTCTGACCAATTTTACCCTACAACTAGTCGATGCGACGTGATGGTTTAGTTTGGGAGATTAGCGAATTTCAATGACAAATGTCGTTGGAATGAGGCTCGAGATCGTTAACCCTGGAATATTCAATGTCACATTTGGTTCCACGGTAAATTTTCCAGTTCCCATTCCTGTCAGATCCAGGAGGACACGAAGATCAGAGGCTTTAAGTGCTTGCAGAACGATCACCGGACCTGAAATGACCACCATTACTTTGGCAGGTTCAATGATCACGATTTTATTTGTAGGTAAACCAGTGGCTTCCACCTGAACATCTTCGAGTGTAATGCTGCTCTCAATTGGCGCAATCCCAACATTAACGGTTACCTGGTCGGTCTCAATAGCCTGAACACTGAATGGTAGGTTCAAAGTAATCCGTTGTTCAAAATCGGAGGTTTTTCCATTGAGGTCAATTGGAAACGTCTCAACATACCCCGGCAAATTATCTACAAGTAACGGATCAGTAGCAAAGACCGTTACCGTTGGAGGAAAAACTGAAAGGCTAGTTAATTTGTAGCCGCTTGGAACGAGACCTGCCGTCACAACTTTTACCACCACATTACGGTACCCGCCCCGCTCTGCTACATTCTGGGTGTAGTCCACTTTTTCCGGAGAGATGCTGACGCCACTGACAACCTGTCCATTGGAATTCACAGCCACAAGCTGAATGGATTGGTGAATATTTGCCTTAACATCTGTCAGTTTTACAACTGCCCTGACTTCAGCAACACTTTTGACAGTTGACTCTGCCCCGCTAACGGTAACTGAGGTTTGAGAGAGAACCGGATCCTCAGATTGGAATCCCACCGGTAGACTTCCCTGGTAGATCACCCGGATATCCATATTCTGAGTTAACAACGGTTCAATCTCCAGAGTGATTGAACGAGGATTATAAGAGATTATCTCAACCGGTTTTGTGCCTATTTGAATTTGGACGGGTAAAGTGTGGGGGCCTACACCTAACCCGGCAAGATCGATAAATGCTCTTACGGGTGCTTTTTCAACCAGAAGTGTATTCCAGATTGATGTTGGCGCGCGTAACGTAATGGCTACATTTTCCAAAAGGTCAGTATTGATCACTGTATCCGTGGACTGTCCGGCGACCTCAATTGGTACCTCGTTAGGATACACTTTTTCAACCGACGGGTCTGACGAATTGATCGCCATCACCCATACGGCAACAGCCAGTAAAAATGCAATGAACAGGCTGGGTAAAGTCTTTGAGAACGTGCGCAGTCTCTCCATCATCATTGTCCCAACTTTTTCCTGGTCAATCGGTTGAACAAAATGCGCAGGAGTCCGCGTTGTTTTTCATTTTCGTTTGGTCGGTAAAATGCCAATAAGATATTTTCCAAGCGCTCACTATCCAAACGCCGGATCATCCGTCCATTGTGTGCAATTGACATTGATCCTGTTTCTTCCGAAACAACTACTGCAATGGCATCGGTAGCTTCGCTGGTTCCAAGAGCAGCACGGTGGCGCAATCCCATAACTCGCTCTGGAGAGCGGGTGAGGATACCGCTGGCTGAAAGGGGCATCACACACGCCCCTGCAATGATCTGGTTGTTGTTGATGATCACGGCCCCATCATGCAATGGCGTATTGGGATAAAAGATTTGCAGCAGTAGTTCCGGGGTAACCGATGCATTCAATCGCACACCGGTGCGGGCATAATCCTCAAGGCTTTCGCCGCGCTGGAGAATGATCAAGGCGCCATGCTCGCGAGCCGATAACCGTGCACAAGCAGTGACAACCGAATGGATGGTCTGTTCCAAAGACTGAAGTTGATTTGATGATTTACGGACCAGATTTTGGGTAGAGCCAGCTCTTCCCAATTTTTCAAGCCCGCGGCGAATTTCAGGCGCAAAGATAACAGGGATGGCGAAAAGAAGTGCCGGAACAATGGAGGTCAGCAGCCATGAAAACGCAGGTAGATCGATCAAAGTAAATAAGAGTGCCAGCAATACAATGATGATTATGACGCCGCGCAGCAGTACCATTACCTGGGTATCGCGAAGGAGAAGGAGAACGGCGTATACCACCAGCGTCACAAGCAGCAGGTCGAGCACGCTCAACCAGGTGAGCCGCTGAAATAGATATACGATCTCGTTCAGGAGTGCAGACATTAATAAAGATGCTTTCTCTTGGTTAAATCGGCCGCAAAACGCGGTCAAGTCTCAACTGCTTGAAGAATAAGGCGGTATTTGCATTCTGAGATTCCTGCGCGGCTTCCTGCCATGCCCGCGCGCCTAGTTGGGCCGGAGTACGCTGTTCGTATCCCAACGAATTCCAAAGAGCATCATGCATCGCCAGGTTTTGCGGTGCAAATACCAGCGACACTTCGCACTGCAAATTGCTCGCAGCTCTTTCCATTTCCCGGATCATGATGGGAAGGTACTGCGCCGGGGGTAATGCGGGATCGAGCAGGATGTCGATCGTACGTGAAACGAGGTTTTCCACCTGCCAGCCTAATAGCCCCATGATCGAATTTTCAACCTTTAATAGCATGAATGCTTTTTCGCCAAAAGCAGCCATTATTTCGTCGCGGGACACATTCATTTTTGGACTGGCCAACGAATTGAAAACGTCTTTGATCTCATCTGCCTGCCGGGGATTTGCGCGTATAACGTTTACTTCGCCCAGCGACAAGCGCACCGGTTGCGAAGCCGGAACAGAGACCGATTCCCCGATGGGAACGTGCCGCTGCCAGGCTGTGGTTACCTGGCGCCAGGTATCCTCAAATGTGGATACATTCTTGATCACCACCGTGGCGCGTGCCAACCGGTTTTCCTGCGGGATTTGAGAAGAAATCCGTTGACGCGCCTCTTTTTCGTGCATCCCGCGTAGATTGGTCAACCGGTGCAACTGGATTTCAGGCGGGGAATACACGACCCAGATATTGTCGCAATAATCAGCTAATTTTGATTCCAATAATTTGATTGCTTCGATAACGATCACCTTTTGGGTAGATCGTTTAATAATCAAGTCAACAGCCTGTTCCACAAGGGGGTGAACTATCTTCTCCAACTGGGTCAGCGCTTCTGAATCGGTAAAGACCAGGCGGCCTAATTTTCCTCGGTCAATTTCACCCTCTTTATCAAGAATGTAATGACCGAAAGCCGCCAGGATGGGCTCGTATGCAGGGGCACCTTTTGCCATGGCACGATGGGAGAGTGCGTCGGCGTCAATCCCATAAGCCCCCAGGTGTTCGAGCATACGCCTGACCACGCTTTTGCCGGTGCCAATGTTGCCTGTCAACCCAATTACAAATTTATCAGCCCACTTTTTCAAATTCACTCCCGCGTGTCACTTGATAATATCATTTTATTCACCAAAAGTACTCTTGTCAAACCATTCGGTGAAAAATAATCCTATAATTGAGTAACGAAGGAGAAGACCTCATGCGTGAACGCTATGTACCTATCGAACCTTATGCTATCGGAACTTTGCCGGTTTCGAATATTCATACCCTCTATTATGAAGAATCCGGCAACCCTGAGGGTATTCCAGTGGTGTTTCTCCATGGAGGACCCGGAGTGGGAGCTCAGCCACTTTATCGGACGTTTTTTAATCCCCAACGGTTCCGCATTGTCATTTTTTCACAACGCGGTGCGCCCAAAAGCCTGCCGCTGGGTGAATTAAATGAAAACGATACATGGCTGGTGATGGAAGATATCGAACGACTGAGGGTACACTTGCAAATCGATCGCTGGTTTGTTTTTGGGGGGTCATGGGGCAGCACATTGGCACTTACCTATGCCATTCACCATCCGGCACAGGCTGCCGGCCTGGTGCTGCGTGGCATCTTCCTCGGCGCTCAAAGTGAACTGGATTGGCTTTATAAAGATGGCGCTTCCCGCATCTATCCTGAAGAATGGGAAAAGTTCCGTGACGCGATCCCTGAAAATGAAAGAGAAGATCTCGTTGGCGCTTATTATCACCGGCTAACCTCTTCAGATTACGCCACCCGTCTGAAATATGCACGCATCTGGTGTGACTGGGAAGACGCCATCATCCGCCTCATTCCCCGCCCTCCAAAGGAGGATACAGACGAGAATATCATCGCTTTCGCACGGATTGAGTGTCATTACATGATCAACAGGTTGTTCTTCACCAATGATTCCTATCTGCTCGATCATCTCGATTCCATGAAACACATTCCAGTTTGGATCGCCCAGGGCAGGTATGACATCATTTGTCCAGCTGTCACGGCACTCGAACTGGCAAACAGGCTGCCAAATTGCCGGATCAACATTATCCCCGATGCCGGACATTCAATTGTTGAACCTGGTATCGCCAGATCATTAATTGAAGGAATTGAGACGCTCGCGGATGAGTATTGGAAATAATTACACATAAATACGCGGTAAAATACAGTCTACAATTTTAAAGGATCAAAAGGTGACCCATGCGTAAATCTTCACTAATTTATTTAATTGCAGTTGCTGTTGTTATCGGAATGGTCATTCTAACCATAAAATTATTGCAGCGCGATCGTGAACCCAATCAGATTGCAGAGACTGTATCGGTAACTCAAGCTGCTGAATTGTTCTCTGCCGGCTCATTTTTATTGGATGTGCGAGAACCATCTGAATGGGAAGCCGGGCACATTGACGGGGCTGTACTGATCCCGCTGGCAGAACTTTCTGCCCGCATGTCTGAGGTTCCAACCGGCAAAACAGTACTCGTCATCTGCCGTAGCGGCAACCGCAGCGCCCAGGCACGCGACCAACTTCGTGCCGCCGGTTATACTCAATCCACGAGTGTCGATGGGGGCATGAACGCCTGGATTGAGGCAGGACTGCCTGTGGTAACAGGAAAATAAGTTTTTATGGAAAAAAAAGGAATCCTGCAGGATTCCTTTTTTTTTATTCCAAACCTGATTTCAAACTTAAGGCGATTTCTTCGGTTATCCCCGCTACCTGGGTTAATTCTTCCTGGGACGCAAGTTTGATTCCCTCAATATCCCCAAATCTCTCCAACAGGGCTTTACGCCGTTTTGGGCCAATCCCCGGGATCGCATCAAGCCGTGAGGCGATGCCTACTTTGCCGCGGGTTTTACGGTGCGCGGTGATAGCAAAGCGGTGGGCTTCATCCCTCACCCGCTGAATGAGATACAGCCCCTGCGAATGTTTCGGCAGGATGATGGAATCCTCTGATTCTGGTCGGAAGATCTCCTCCTGTTGTTTCGCCAATCCCATAACGGGCACAAGGTTTGTCAATGAAAATTGCTCAAGTACCTTCATTGCCCTGCCCAGTTGACCTTTGCCGCCATCGACGATCAGCAGATCCGGCAGCACCGAGAAGGATGGGTCTGGTTTGGCTCCTACCTGCTGTGACTCCTGCGCGCTTTGCCAGCGTTTGAAGCGGCGCGTGAGCACCTCTTCCATACTGGAAAAATCATCCGGTCCGGTTACAGTCTTAATGTTGAAATGCCGGTACATACCGCGGCTTGGGGTGCCCTGTTCAAAAACCACCATGCTGCCCACCGATGCCATCCCCTGCGTGTTGGAAATATCATAACATTCGATACGGTTGGGCGGCTCAGGCAGGCGCAGTGCCTGCTGTAACTCTGCCAGGGCTTCAGTTTGCTTGTTCTTGTCTGCTTGCCATTGGGTTTTTAGCGCCTGCAAGGTTTCGACGGCATTTTCCGTAGCCATCGCCACCAGGTCAGAATTCGCACCTGATTTAGGAACGAGTAATTCCACTTTATTTCCGCCCCTGCGGGTATTGAGCCATTGGTTGATGATCAGCGCTTCTTCCACCTCATTCGGCAGCAGCACCTTATCGGGGATGACCGCAGCCTCGCTGTAGAACTGCTTGAGGAACTCGCCGATCACATCGGCGTCGGAAATTTCTTCGGTACCTTCCAGGACGAAATACTCGCGTCCCATCAATTTGCCGTTGCGGATAAAAAAGATCTGCACGCAGGCTTCCCCATCCGTACGTGCCATTGCCAGCACATCTGAATCGCTCTGGTCGCTGGAAATCACCTTTTGTTTCTCAACCACGCGTTCAATGGAATTCAACTGGTCGCGGATGACGGCTGCCTTTTCAAAGTTCAAAGCGTCAGCAGCCTGGGTCATCTCATGCTGCAGGCGGTTAACGATCGGGTCGGTATGCCCGTCCAGGAACGAGCACAAATCTTCGATTAATTGCCTGTATCCCGCCTGGTTAATCGCTCCGATGCACGGACCGCTGCATAACTTGATATCGAAATACAGGCACGGTCTGGCATCCAGCCCGGTGATCTCTCTGTCGCAGGTGAGATACGGGAAGATTCGCCGCAGCAAGTCAAGCGTCTGGTGTACTGCCCACACACTGGTGTAAGGACCAAAATAACGTGCCCCATCCTTCACCATCTGGCGTGTGACCGTCACCTTGGGAAAAGGTTGGTCCAGATGAACTTTGATATACGGGTAGCGCTTGTCATCTTTGAGCCGCACGTTAAAGCGCGGACGGTGTTTCTTGATCAGGTTCATTTCGAGGATCAGGGCTTCCAACTCCGACCCCACCACAATCCATTCCAGGTCTTCGATCTGCTCCACCAGCTTGATCACCTTGCGTTCCTGGTCTGCCCGCTCCTGGAAATAGGAACGCACCCGGTTACGCAGAATAATGGCTTTACCTACGTAAATGACTTCGCCGGCAGCGTTGCGCATAATATAAACGCCGGGTTTACTCGGTATCGTGGCAAGGATCCCCTGGATGTGTTCGGTTAACGGCATGGGAGTATTTTACCCTCATTAAATAAATGAGAGGGAAGAGTAACGCATAAGAGAAGCCTTAGAAAATTTGGATACCGGAACCGGAAACAACATTGCCGACTTGCCAGAAAGCCTGGTTTAGATGCCCCATCTCGGCTTCAAAAATGGATACCTTTTCCGTTGGGATTGCCATCAATAGTCCCCCGCTGGTTTGCGGATCAAAAAGCAGCATTCGCTGCGCCTCGGTGATGGGGCAATTAAATCGCACTAAATTTTCATAATGATGGCGATTGTCATATGCTCCACCCGGGAAGATCATTTGTTCAGCGTATTTTTTTGCTTCGGGTAAAACGGGTATGCAAGAAAACTCGAATTCCAGCCCGACCCCGCTGGCAGTCGCCATCTCGGAGGCATGCCCAAGGAGCGAGTACCCGGTAATATCTGTCGCACCTTTCACGCTGGCTTTGCGCCCTACCAGGCTTGCCTCACGGTTAAGCTTGGTCATCCACTTTACAGCTGCGGCCAGGTCTTCCGGGTCTACTTTTTGCTGTTTCAAGGCAGTCGTTATCGTGCCGAATCCAATCGGTTTGGTCAAATAAAGCTTGTCTCCAGTTTTTGCTCCGCCCTTGGTGAACATTTCCTTGAGGCTAACAAACCCGGCTGCCACCAGTCCGTATTTGGGTTCCTTGTCCTGAACGGTGTGCCCGCCGCCTATGACCACCCCTGCCTGTTTGGCAACCTCCGCCCCGCCACGTAGAATTTGAGCCGAAATTTCAGGGTCAAGATCCGGCGGCAGTGCTGCAATATTGAGCGCCAAAAATGGCGTTCCCCCCATGGCGTAAATATCTGAAAGGCTGTTGGCTGCGGCTATGCGCCCATAATCCAGGGGGTCATCCACAACAGGGGTAAAGAAATCATTGGTGAGCACCAACCCGCGTTCATCATCCAGGCGCCATACCGCGGCATCATCAGGCGCGTTTAATCCGACCAGCAGATCTGGGTAACTCTGCGGGTCAAATAGCTCTCCAAGGGGACGCAGCACCTGCGTCAGCGCGTCAGCGCTGAGTTTGGATGCTCAACCCGCGCAAGAGGAGAGGCTGGTGAGCCGGATCTGTTTGCCCGAAGGCTTCTTTTCTAACGAATCCATTCCTAAATTATACCGTCGATGAAAATATTATTTTCCAAGAATGCAGTAGAGGCGACCATCCGGTCGCCCCTACAAAAATCATTTCCACAAACGTACAAAACCTGATCCTGTCAGGGAGATTTCTTCCTGCTATTGCCCCACGGGGGTGTTGGTTAGCCCCGGGATGGTGAACAGGAACGGTGACTCGCTCGGCACCAGCATCACCTGCACATTGGGCGATAACTTGGTGATGTACTGGTAGGTGAGGATAGCCGGATTTTGTTTGATCACATCCGCGATCAAAAGTAGCGCCTTGGCTTCTGCCTCAGCCTGGATTATGCGGGCATCAGCTTCACCCTGGGCTTTGGTGACTGCGGCATCTGCCAGACCCTTTGCAACTTCGCGCGCCTGTTCAGCTTCGTTCTTCTTTTGCTCGATCACAAACTTGGCTTGCTGCGCTTGCTGCTCAGCGATCTGCTTCTGCTCAACAGAGGCGGCGTATTCCGTTGAAAAGGCAATATTTCGCAATACAAAATCATCCAGAATTAAACCGTTGGCTTCAACTTTAGACCGAAGCGCTTCAGTAATTCTCTGAACCAGTTCAAAGCGTTTGGTACTGACTACTTCCTCCACCCGGTATTGTGATACAGCATCGCGGATAATACCGCGCACCTGCGCCCGAATCAATTCCACATAGCGGTCCTGCCATTGGATATGCACCTGGACAACATCGGCAGGGTTTATTGAGAAAATGACCGAGGCATCCACGTAGATTTCCTGCCCATCCAGCGTTCTGGCAGCGATTGAGTCGTCACCCTGCACAGCACCTTCATAAGGTGCGATTGACATGGTATAGGTCTGCTGTGAAATCGGATAAATTTTCACGCTCTCGGCGAATGGGATGATCCAGGTTAGTCCCGGTTGCAGAGCTTCCTTGCGATAACCATCCGGTGCTACTGCCGAGATCACCACCCCGCGCTCTTCAGGATTGATGAAAACCAGTCCTGAACTGACGGTGGTCAGTACTACCGCGATGACCAGGAATGTAATGACGAGGGTTTTGCCTTTTTTCATCGGTGTTTTTCGCGCCGCCTGCACGACCACCAGGGCAACGATGCCGATCAGAATGAACCAGATGACTCCAGAAATTGCTCTTAACATACTCGCGATGTTCATATCTCTCCTATTTTAAGTTTTATAAAATGCTACTGCAAATATACCCATATTAGTATACGGTTTTTTTGCCAGAAAGTTCGTTATAAATGTATTAACGTTTCGGGTTATGGTTTGATCCACAATATCAGCCTTTGACTATAATAAATAAGATGAAAACTTTTTCTGTCCTGATCCGGGAGATAATTCCTTTCGGACAGGTCCACCGCATTGATGTTACTCCCACACTTCCCACTGTCCTCCGCCCTGGGCAATATTGCCTGGCGTTTGCACCCGGGACCGCGCAGATTCTGCCCGTCTCACTCTATCCCTGTGGTGAGCTCCCGGATGGGTTGAGTTTATGCGGCAAGCTACCCACTTTCTGGCAGGAGGGGATGAACCTTCTTCTCCAGGGACCATCCGGTCAGGGATTTACTGACTGCCTCAAAGCGCGTAAATTGGTGATTCACGCTACGGTTTCCACACTTGAAAGCAGGTTGTACGCGCTGGCGGCTCAAGCCTTGCAGCGCGGTGCGGATGTCGCGTGGGTCACCGACCAACTGAGCATCGAGTTGCCTCCCCAGGTGGAGGTCCTCAAATCCGCTGACTTTTTAGAAGCCGTCGCCTGGAGCGATGCCTGCGCGGTTGCCCTGTCCTTCAACCACATCACTGATTTCCAGCAGACACATCCGTTCAAACCGGGTGAATTATCTAAAGTTGAGTTGCTGCTTGATGCTCCCCTCATTTGCGGTAATACTCACTGCGGTGTCTGCTCGGTTGAAACCAGCAAAGGATGGAAACTTGCCTGCAAAGATGGGCCGGTTTTCCGCCTGGAGGACTTGCCCCGTGAGTGACCCCTTGCCGCTCCCCGGTGCCCTCTCAAGCTGGATGAATGCCTCCGGTTTTTTAGGGTTTACCCCTCCCGCATCCAGTATTCTAACGGATCGCGCGGGGGCGTTCGTCACCCCTGCCATCAGCAAAACTCCCCGCAGCCCTGCCCGCGACCGCGGCTTGCTGGAATTCCCCGGTGGTTTTTTGCTGCACACGGGTTATCCCAATGAGGGTTTTACGAAGATTATCAAACAATATGCCAAAAAATGGTCTACTCTGAAGGTACCGGTGTGGCCTCACCTTATCGCCAGAAATGGCTACGAGTGCAGCCAGATGGTGCGCGCGCTTGAAACCCTTGAGAATATCGGCGCTATCGAGGTCAGCCTCCCTGCGGATGCCGAAACCTCATTTGTCGAAGAGATCCTGCAAGCCGCGCTGGGTGAGCTACCGCTTTATATCAGTGTGCCCTTCCTCGCAGCCTGGCAAAACTGGCTCGACCTTTTTCGCCTCTACACTGTTTCGGGGATCGTACTCTCCGCACCCCGCGGAGACTTAATTTTAGATGATACGATCGTCAGTGGACGCCTGTACGGGCCTTCGCTTTTCCCACAGCTTTTGGAAAAAATAGCTGCCTATCAGGGATGCGGCATTCCCCTGGTTGCCGGCAGCGGTATTTTTAGTATTGAACAGGGAACCATGGCGCTCCAGGCTGGTGCATCCGCAGTTCAACTGGATGCCTGCCTGTGGCAGTTATCCGCTCCTACATCTCCATCCAAATCGTAACCGGCCCATCATTTTGTAGGTTCACCAGCATGTGCGCTCCAAACTCGCCGCACTGGGTGGGAATATTGAATTTCCGCATCTCTGATACGAAATGATCCACCAATGGAGAAGCTTTCTCCGGCGCTGCCGCCCCCACAAAGGAGGGACGGTTGCCTTTACGCGTATCGGCAAACAGGGTGAATTGGCTAACCACGATAGCTGCCCCGCCGGTATCGAGCAGCGACAGGTTCATCTTACCCTGCTCATCCTCGAAGATGCGTAATTGCGCCAGTTTCTTCGCCATCGTCGCACACTTGGCTTCGTCATCCTCCGGACCAATGCCCAGCAGGATGAGCATGCCTTTGTCGATTTCCGCGATGGTTTTCCCTTCAACGATAACCTGGCTGGTATTCACTCTCTGGATGATAGCGCGCATGGGTCTCCTTAAGAAAAACGCCTGTTGCCAGGCGTTTGCTGATTAATGTTGCGGCAGGTCGATCGCCTTGCGCACTTCCACCATGGTGGCTTCTGCAATCTCGCTGGCGCGTTTGCCGCCGTCGCGCAGCATATCCCAGGTGGAGTCGGCGTCTTTAGCCAGCTCTTCCCGTTTGGCGCGGATGGGGGCAAAGTACGCATTCATGTTGGTGGCTAAAATCTTTTTGCACTCCACACAGCCAATACCCGCCCGCCGGCATTCAATGTTGATCTCCTCCACTTTCTCTTTGGGGGTGAAGATCTTATGCATCGAATAAACATTGCACACATCCGGGTTGCCGGGGTCGCTGCGGCGCTGGCGTACCGGGTCTGTCACCATCTGCATCACACGCGCGCTGGTTTCTTCGGCGGTGGCAGCAATCTCAATATCATTATTCAGGCTCTTGCTCATCTTGTTCACCCCATCGATACCCATGATCTTGGGGAACTCGGTGAACTTGGCTTGCGGTTCAAGAAGTGCAGTGGTGTTGTAGCGGAAATTGAAAGACCTTACTGCCTCGCGGGCAAATTCAATATGCGAGGATTGGTCGATGCCAACCGGAACCACCGTCGCTTTATATAACAGGATATCCGCCGACATCAGCACCGGGTAGCCCACCAGCCCGTAATTCACGTTATGCGGGTTCTCGCGTACTTTTTCCTTGAACGTGGGCAGGTCGGTTAATTTTCCGAGTGGGGTCACCATGGAGAGCAGCGTGTGCAGCTCGGTCACCTGCGGCACCAGCGATTGCACAAAGATGATCGATTTCTGCGGGTCCATACCCGCTGCCAGCCAGTCCCATGCCATTTCCAGCGTGTTCTGCCGAAGATCTTTCGTTGTTTCAAGGGTCGTCAGCGCGTGCAAGTCCACGATGCAGTAAACGCATTCGTAATCTTCCTGTAGCCTCACATAGTTGCTGATGGCGCCAAAATAATTGCCAATGTGCTGCCGCCCGGTGGGGCGTGCGCCCGAAAAGACGCGTCCTTTTTTTCCTGCCATGTTAACCTTCCTCGATAAATTGTCGAACCAGTGCTTTCACTTCACCCGGCTCGGCATGCCGCCCGGTTTGCTTCTTGGAGTAGATCAACTTGCCGTTCACGGTCACCTCAAATGCCCCGCCGGCAGACGGGATGAGCGTCATTTGCTTGATGCCCGGCTCAAATGCCTCCAGTAGTTCGGCTGCCAGACCGGCAGCGCTCCTGGTGTAGTGTCAAACCGCGCAGTATTCAATGGTGATGTGCATCCGTGAGCTCCTGTGATTTGTTGCGATAGATTATAACTGATTCCCATGTCAATAAAGTTGGCATGGCAGCTTGTTTCTCATAACCCCTTCTTCATTCGGCAGCAAAGGCAGCTTTCAATTTACTAACCCACGGCCAAAATGTTCATATTTGATTAGATTGCTAATTAACATCTGTTTATGGTTTTTCAATAACCACCCATACCGTGTGTTCATCTGTATGAATATCGATGACTGCAGGTGTGAACCTGAAAAATGCTGCAATCTGGTTCGCTTTCAGGAAATGGCTGCGCATTAAGGCAAGTTTTTCTAAAAAAGCAACGACTTTTATACTGGGTTTTCGGATGTCCGGCTCTTCAATAACAATTCTTCCACCTTGTCTTAACAACCGCCACAATTCAAGTACCGTTTTCTCCTGGTTTTGCACATGGTGAAGCGCATCCACCATGATTATGCGGTCAAAACTTTCCATCCTAAATGGCGCTTCTTCTGATTTTGCACAAATCGGGATCAAGGACACTTTTTTGCGTGCTTCCTCCAACATGTGAAAGGACTCATCTCCAATGATTATTTTTGATACTTTACCTATCAAAAAACTCGCCACTCGTCCGGTACCGCCGCCAATATCTAACACATCGCTATCCAGGTTCAACCGGGCGAGAGAAAGCAATTTCTCAGGGTACCTGGGGGTAATAAACCTTTCGTAAAATGGAGCCAGTATTCCAAAATGATCAAGTGATTTTTTCATTTTTTCTCCGCCGTACCAATAAATGATCACACAAATTTCAGATCCAGACCTGCCCTTTAATTTTTGAAGATTGGCAGGAAATACAGGTAGAATTATTATATGTCTCCGGTCCTGAAATCACGCCTCTCAATTTCTAAAAGAATTTTTGACTTTCTTATCAGCATTCTCGGCTTGATCGTTATTTCCCCCATTCTGCTGCTTTTGTACATCCTGGTCTTGATCTTCCTTGGTTACCCGGTGCTCTTCAGCCAGGCGCGCCCCGGTCTGCACGGCAGGATCTTCAAGCTCTATAAGTTCCGAACCATGCGCGACCTGCGCGACAAACAAGGTAACCTGCTCCCCGACGAGCAGCGCCTCACCGGCTTCGGGCGCTTCCTTCGCTCCTCCAGCCTGGATGAACTCCCCGAACTCTTCAATGTCCTCAAGGGCGAAATGAGCCTGGTCGGTCCGCGCCCACTGCTCGTCCAATACCTCGACCGTTACACCCCCGAGCAGGCGCGCCGCCACGAAGTGCTACCCGGCATCACCGGCTGGGCGCAGGTGAACGGGCGCAATGCCCTCTCATGGGAGGAGAAATTCGCCCTCGACTTGTGGTATGTAGATCACCGCAATTTCTGGCTGGATATAAAGATATTATTCATGACGCTGGGTAAAATCTTTAAGCGCGAGGGTATCAGCGCCCCCGGCAGCGCTACTTCCCCCGAATTCATGGGAAACGATTTTAATGACCCTAGGGGCAATTCACACGGTTGATGTGTCCTCTCGCGATCGTTGCACCTCGGATGATTTATTCCGAGGGAACGTACTTTGTGAGTGGTATGAATTGCCCCAACCAAGAAAACCTTTCCCACCATAAATGTCCAGTTTTATTGCTAAATCGGCAATTACTGGTCAAAAAAGCTGTCAAACGGGCAAGTCCCATTTCACCTAATTAATGAGAGACTAATACTGGTATTCAAAGTTCTTTTACGATAGAAAAGGGATTGTGTAGCTTACCCTATCCTCCTGTCGCTTACTCTATGCACCCGTGTTCAAAGCGGAATATGGTGCATTCGCTTGGGAGCAGAAAAGATTTGTTTTATTCGAACCCATTTTTAAATAAAACAATAACGAATCAGGGTAATTTCCTGAAGGAATATTTGAATCTTTTTGAAACTTGGAAACAAACCAAATGACCGAGGGAGATGAACTCCCCCTGCGGTATTTCCTACGGCACGCTCAACGGGATGATCCACCCATCTGCCAGCGCCTGGGCAGCCTTGTTGAACAGATCCTGCTTTGCCGGGGTGATCTTGATTGGATCATTCACACTCACCAGCACCACCCGGCTGAATGCACTCTGTCCGCCTTCACCTGCAAGCAGCTTCGGCAGCAATGCTTCAATCGCAGGTTTTAAGTCATATCCTAAAATTGCGGCATACCGTGCACCGTTGGCTGAAGCGGGAGCATCACCGATCAGGGTTGCGCCTTCCCCTTCAAGGGCATCCAGTACTTCCGGCAGGTCAGCTGAGGTGGCCACAAAAACTGTTTCTGCCTCATTGAGGCTTAAGGCTGCCGCATCGGCCTGCAGTTCCGCAGCCGCGGTCTTGCCGCTCACATCCTGGAAAACCGGGTAACTCATATAAGGCGGGTAAACCGGTGTGCACAACCCGCACGCATAAGCCCCGCCATTGGTAAATGCATCGCCAACGATACCAGTCCCGGCAGTCCCTGAATCCAGCAAACCACCGGAGCGCCAATCCTCGGCAACCAGCGTCGCCAGGTACCCTGCCAGGAAACCCATATCCTGTGGACGGTTGTTCACCAGGCTGATGTTCCCCGCAGCGGTCTCATTTGTGGCGCCGACGAACAGAAATTGCGTGGCGGGGTTTGAAGCTGCCTGTTCCTTATAAGCGCTGACATCACCAAAAACTACAGCAATTTTTACAGCATTAAGATCAGTATTCAGATCCAAATTTGTCCAATAAGTCAAAGTATTCGAACTGGCGAAAGATTGCAGGCTGTCGAGAACATCCTGCGTCGCCTTTGCTCCCGGGTCAACCACCAGCAGGCTGGCAGGCGTTGAAGTTGATGTTGGTGAAACCACTGTAGTCGGTGGAGTTGTTGGCATGTCAGCAGTTGGCGTGGTTTTGGTACACGCTGCCAGAAGGAGTAAAATGACCGCTCCTGCAACAATTCCCTGTTTGATCTTCAGATGAGCATTTTTCATTTAAACCAATCCTAAACTTGCGATCAAGATGAGTGTATTATAATTAGGAAAATTCAAATTTACGTAGTACTTTACTTTTGGAGTGATTCACCTCATCCTCATGGACCAGCCCACCCCTGATTTTGAAACAAGCCACATTGACGCCGACCGCAGGCGCCGCCGACGCCGTTTACTGGTTCCCACCGGCAGGACGGAACGTGCCGCCTATTTGAACGAGATCGCCAAACGCCTCAATCCGAGCCTGGATTTCTTTGTTATCTCATTCCTCGCCGGCTTGGTGCTGGGGGCTGCCATCCTCTTTGATAACCCTGCCATTTACGTGCTGGCTGCCCTGCTGGCACCTTTCATGGCTCCAGTGGTGGCACTGGGTTTCTCAACTTCGGTTGGTTCGGTTCGCTTCTTCATCCAGTCATTGGGCAGCCTGGCTTTAGGCTCAGCCATCGTGTTCGTGTGCGGTATGCTCAGCGGATGGATCTCTCGCCTGTTCGTCAACCTCACTACCCAGCAGGCGCTGTATCATACCCGCTTCACCGTCCCTGATTTCATCCTGCTCACCATTGGCGCTGCCCTGGCCATCTACCTGACGGTGCGCGTTCCCAAGCAGCGATCACTGGTAGCCAGCGTCGCCCTAGCCTACGAGATCTATCTTCCGATCGGCGTGGCCGGTTTCGGGCTCACCAGCAAGCTCAGCGGGTTTTTCCCTGAAGCTCTCAAAGTTGCCGGCGTCCACTTGTTTTGGGTGCTTCTTGTTGGCGCAATCGTGTTAATCATCCTCAAGTTGCGTCCTTTTACCTTCTTTGGTTTTCTCCTCACAGCTGCCCTTGTCGGTGCCGGAGTTTATGCCCTGGTGGTCACCAGCGCGCTTGGTTCTGCTGTGCAGCGCCAGATTGCGCCATTTGTCACCCGTACTCCTAAACCCACGATACAGGATCCGAACGTGATTGTATTCACCACACCCACGCTTACACCAAGTCCGATGGGTGCACCAATTGCAACTCCCACGCTGTTCGGCTCGCCCACCAATACTCTCATCCCCTCACCAACAGCCACCGTTACCATTACGCCCAAGCCGACCCCCGTCTGGGCAAAGGTCTACAGTGAAAAATATTCCGGTGTGATCGTCCGCAAGGAACCCGGGCTCAACGGTGCTCAGCTCACTTCATTACTAAATAACGCGATCGTGCAGGTCTTGCCAGACACGCAAACGGTAGATAGTTACGTCTGGGCGCATGTGGTCCTGGAAGACGGCCGTGAAGGCTGGATCGTGCGCAATCTGTTGGTCACAGCTACGCCAGTTCCAAACTGGTAAATCACCCTAAACTTGAAAACGGAGTAAATAATGACAATCCATTTTGGTACAGACGGTTGGCGCGCAGTAATCTCGGATACTTTTACCTTCTCCAACCTCAGGCAATTAGCCCAGGCAATAGCCGATGCCGTTGCTTCTGGCAAATGGATGAACGGGACTGCACTGGAGAACAACCCTGATCCACGTAAAATGGTAGTCGGATTCGATACCCGCTTTCTCTCAGACCGTTACGCCTCGGATGTGGCGCGCGTATTAGCTGCCAACGGGTTTACCGTATATCTGGCACAATCTGACGCCCCCACCCCGACCATTTCGCATGCGGTACGCAACCTCAATGCCATTGCGGGCGTGATGATCACTGCCTCGCACAATGCACCGCGTTATAACGGCGTCAAATTGAAATCGGCTTACGGCGGTTCTGCCCTTCCCGAACAGTGCCGACGTGTTGAAGTGTACCTGAACGATAACGAGGAATTGGGGCGCGGACCTAACCTGATGGATTATGAACAGGCACGCGAGGCTGGCAAGATCGTACGCTTCAACCCCATCCCAGCCTATTATGACCATTTACGAAAACTGATTGATTTTGACGCCATTGCGGAAAATCCCCAGCGTTTCGTCATAGATTCCATGTACGGCTCCGGGCGCGGCGTCATCCGTGGCGCACTGCAGGGGTCAGGCTGCGAAATTTACGAGATCCGTGATGAGATGAATCCGGGTTTTGGCGGCGTCCACCCAGAACCCATTGCGCGCTACCTCACCCCCCTGGCGGGAGCCATCGGCGCTGGTAAAGGCAATTTTGGTATCGCCACTGATGGTGACGCCGACCGCATTGGTGCTATGGATGAAAAAGGCAACTTTGTCGATCCTCACAAAATCATGGCATTGGCATTGAAACACCTGGTTGAAAAACGTAAACTTACCGGGTCAGTGGTTCGTACTGTTTCCACCACGCGCATGATCGACCGCCTGGCCGCCAAATATGGTCTGACCCTGCATGAGACTCCTGTTGGCTTCAACCACATTGCTGATTACATGATGAAGGAAAACGTGCTGATCGGCGGCGAAGAATCAGGTGGCATATCCTTCCAGGGGCACATTCCCGAAGGCGACGGCCCGATCATGGGCTTGCTCATCATCGAAATGGTCGCCATGGCGAAAACTTCGCTTTACGAAATGGTGGAAGAATTACAAAAGGAAGTCGGTCCTGTCTACTATGAGCGCACTGATCTGCGCCTCAAGCACCCGGTGGCAAAAGAAGCCATGGTGAAAAAACTGGTCCAGGAACATCCTGCCTCCATTGGCGGTGAAGCTATCACCCAAGTATCCACTATTGATGGCGTCAAATATATCCTTGCGGATGACTCCTGGCTTCTCATCCGCCCTTCCGGTACTGAACCAGTGCTGCGTGTCTATGCCGAGGGTCGTTCAACCGAAATGGTCAAAGCCCTGCTGCAGTACGGCGAGACCGTGGCAGCCAGCGTTTCATAAGAATCCTTAAATACAAACTCCGGGGAAATCTGCAAAAGAGACCCCGGAGTTTTTTTTCGTTTAAATCTAACGGGTAGACATCCGCAGTCTGCGGCTGAGGAGGATTACCGCCACCAGCACGATTGCCAGACCGGCCATCATGGGCAGGCCAACTTCATCGGCAAATCCAGAGGTCGGTAAAGCTGTAGCAGTGGGTGCTGGTGTTCCAGCAGCGCCGCTGCTTCCTGCCATTTGAGTTTGCAGGGCTGATACAGTCGCCAGTTCAGAAGCTGTAAGCCCTGAACCACCTGTACCCTGGGTGGCCTGCGCCACAACAACAACTGGCGTCTTGGTTGGGCCAACCACTGGCGTCGAAGTCGGAACAATAATAGTTTTCGCAAGTAAAGTCGCTTGCTGCGCCTGGACAATCGCAGTGGCAGCCATGGCGGTAGCCGTATTGGCAGCATTGATCTGGGCAGCCTGTTCCTGTTGGGCAGCTTGCTGGTTTGCCAGCAGGCCGGGGCCCAGCAAGAGAAGCAGGATCAGCGCCAGTATGAAAAGAACACCTACAATGCCAATGGCAATCAGAAAGTTCTTATTTGACGGTTTCTTATCAGGCGGAGGGGGTAACTCCTCTCCTCCCAAACTCTCCTGGTCAAATTGGTCCTCATCGAAATTAGTTAGTGCCATGGTATCCTCCTTATTCGGATCTTCCGATATATCGGTTATCCAGATCGATCAATTCAAAATTATTCAGCGGAATCGCTGCGTTTTCATTATTCAAAAATTTCAATCCTACGGCATTGGCTTTGATACGATTCGGAAGTGAGGTCATGCCGTCGTTTAGTTTGTTCACATAAGCCAGTTGACCAACAAAAGGTGATGTATGGACTCTGGCTAATTGACCCAATTTCAATTCCACGATCTGGCGGTAGGCATCGCCTTCTGCAGGCAAAGAGATGATCAATTCAGGCCGTTCACCAGTCCATCTATTCCATTTTACAGCATTGACTGCAATTTCGCGTCCGGCATTTGTGATCAGCAGCCGTTTTGCGTAATCATTGATCGTTGTCTTCCCGTACCCCTCCATCACCAGGATCGGGAAGGATTGATTTTGGGCTACCTGGATCAAGTCAGGATTGATCGAGCCAAGGATAAGCCCACCCACTGGCAGGCTGGCAGCAGATTCGATCAATTGGGCTGTGGAACAAAATGCAGCACAAATTACCAATCCACGGTTTTGAATCCCCAGGCTGGATGTTTCTAACTCAGAATCCAATTGGTGCTCATTGATCTGCAAAGGACCAAAACCGGTTTTTCCATTACCCCACATACCCTGAATTAACACACCATTGGTTTCAATAACTGCACCGTGGTCCTTGATGATTTCAACTACTTTGCCATTGAACCCGGCATTAACAGTTAATTTAATTTTCGCCGTTTCCACCAGCATCTGACCATTGCGGATGGAAAGGATGGTTCCAGCTCTGGGCGAACGCACGATCCTGGAAAACATACCACCTGTTTCAGCCAGGATGTCATTCTTATCCACCTGGTCCCCCACTTTACGGTTGATTAGTTTTTCAGCCTGCCCTGGGGTAGTTAAACCAAATGAACGCATCACATCCACATAGTGAAACTGCGAAGGCATCTCGGTTTCGGCGATCACCTCATTGGTAGTTACTTTTTGACCGACTCGCACCAACACCGTACCAGACACCGGCAGGGTTCTATTCCGGCGTATCTGGATCAACGGATGGGTTTGAATAATAGAAGCATTCATCATTTCACCTGATGAATATGTTGCAATAAATGTACCAATTAGGCCCCCAACATAAACATCCAGCGTTTGTATCGCTCGCGCCTGGTTGTAACATCTTTGGGGAACGTAAGCGGCCTGCCCCTGGCATCGATAACAACACCGCAAACTCCTCCGTGCACCTTAAACGGTTCGTTAGGATTGATCAACCCTTCGATCACCGTACGCCGCATCAAGTTGAGCGAAAGGGTTCCAACTTCTCCAGAAGGCAGCGGAAGTGTGGCAATTGCCCCCTGTTTGACCTCAATATCCATATAGTTGCCAGAATGGTATGTCAGGCGAGCATTGACAATGGGCGTTCCGTCTGAAGCTTTGCTTTCGACATTGATGACCGTTGCCAGGTTAGTGAATGCACTTGTTTCCATCACCTGCACCGGCAACAGGGAATGTGCACGCGAGATAGCTCCCAGGATTGGCAACAGACCATGTTTGTCAATGATCAAGGGAGTAATGCCGATCGGTTGAATCCCATCTAGCAAGGTAAGCAATATTTGTTGAGGAGTTGGCGCGTGAGTAATGGTGGATCCGCTGATAAAAATAGGTTCGAATATGGAAGACGCTAGCAGGGATTGGCGCTTCATTTCATTTAAACCATATTCTAGGATAGCGCGGGCAGCAGCCAGGTCAATAGCTAATCCTTTATCATCTACTGGAATACTTCCTGGTGTCAGGGTTTTTTGCCAGAGAATTTCCTTGAATTCATTTTGTGGCAAACTTTCTGCCAGCCATTTAGCTATAGCTTCAATTTTTATTCTGGTTAAAGCTTCCTCAAAGCCGTCACCCATACCCAGTGGGATTATGTTGATATTGCATTGGTTTGCATTGGAAGATGAAAAAGTACAATAGGATGACCCTAGGTCTATCCCAAGGACGGCTTTAGCGGGATCATACAGTTTCCCAAGGAAACGCATCATACGCTGGTAATTGAGACTCGAAATAGAAGGGGCTTCAGTACACAATGGGGTGATCCGGTTTATTCCGTCCATCCGCTTGGTCCAAACGCGCAATACCATCCTGGCAAGTTCTTCGCTGCTTTTACCCAGATCCTCCACCTCGAGGGTTGGGCGGATGTTTTCGGTCAAAGTAACCCGGGCATGTTTTTCCAGGATTTCGATGATGGTTTTTGCCACTACCCGGTTGCCACAATAGAGAACTTCCGGACGGTTGTTTTTGGGAAGTGTTGTAAGCACCAATGCGATCATCTGAGCAACTCGGACCATAGAACGGGATGCGCCTTGGTTTGTGCCACCTCCGAAAATGATGATGTCCGGTCTGGCTGCCAGCAGACTCTCCATTTGCAACTGAGCTGATCGGCGATCATTAATCCCAAAGCTATCCTTAACAACGGCATAAGAAGTTTGAGCTAACCGAATGGCACTTTCCAACGACACTTCGTTCAATAAGCCAAAAGTGACTATTTTCACCTCTGGTCCGCCGGAAACTGTAACAAACAAACGGTCAACGCCCTCTCCGTTGGGTTGAGATGGCATGATCAAATTGCCGTCGTGGTCCATCAAAGTGCGACCAATTATCAGCTGCAATTGGGTAATTGCTGCAAGAATACCTTCCCCTATATCAAAAAAAGGGGCTTTTTGCGTTGAAGGTGCCACCCCGCTGGCCAGAAAATGATAACTTCCATCAACGACATCAAACATTACTGCCCGGGTATTTTGGGTGCCAATTTCAATTCCAAGAACAGAACTGGTGTCATTAAAAGGTTGGGTCATGAAATCCTATTTACCGGCCAATAACTGGATGGTCTGGAGAATGAAATCGGTGCGCTCGATCAAAGCCGTAGCCGCAGCAGTGAGCACGCTAGCAAATACCACACCCAGCGTTATCGAGATAAATATCTTCCCGATCCAGGCAAAAATCGCAACCAAAACTGTTCGCTTCCCGCTAGTGGCACTTCCCTTTTTGGCATTGAAATGGAAATATGCCAGGGACGCCAACGTTCCAATTAGCAGGAATCCTCCCTCCAGGTAAGCGAGGAAAGGAGGTTCTCCTGATGAAGGTAAAAACGCACTCCAGGCACCTTTTAACTGGCCAAATAGAGTGCCCATTACCGCTCCGCCTACCGCAATCGCCGCACCTACCCCCACCAGGTAAGCCATGGGGATATTTCCCATGCGCGAGAAACGCGGAGAAAGTTTAAACATCAGTAAACCAGAGAGTACCAGCGGGACAAGAACCAACCGGTTGCCAGATATCAACGGTACAACCAGATGCGGAAGAATCACCTGGAAAATCAAGACCACAGCAAAATATCCTGCGCTAACCCCGATGAACAAAGCCATCACAAAACGGTAGACGGCATTGTCTCCCAGGAAATAACTGAATACAAGAACGGTCAAAATAAAGCTGACGATAACCCAGACCAAATCCAAGCCTGTCGGTATCATTGGCGTTTTCCCCCGGTTGATTCTGGTTTTACCAAACTGATGAATCCACCTCCCAAAACCAGCGCTGCCATAAGGATTGATAACAACTGCAGTGAGGAATGATTTCTCCCCGCCTCGCCAGCTGATCCCATTATGCGTTCATAGACCAGCCCGCCTGCCATGCCAGAAACTATTCCACTCACCTGGCCGCTTTGATAATAAGGTTGAATTAAAGGAGATGCCTGCGCGCTGGTAACCATCAAGAGCGGAGTGCCATTAAGTGTCGGTTGAAGTTGTTCAATCCATACGCGCGCTGTTTCGGCTTTATCAGTAATGACAATTATTGCTCCAAAATCCGCCATATTTTGGATATTCATTAATGAATCTACCGAGGAAGTCGCAACAAGATCCGCTGTCAACCGGACTGTATTAGCAAACGAGTTTCCCAGATCTTGAACCGCTATTGCTCCTCCCGGGAAATAACCCAAATCAACAACTTTACCAACCGCTTGATAAGTTGGAACAAATGTCAATCCTCTTATTATCTGGTCTGCCAATAAAGCAGAATCAACCGGGTTGATTGACATGAGTGCAATATTGAGATTTCGGCGCATGATGTGTTCGATAAGCGCTTGTGAAGTTAAGCGAATCTCCCCCGCAAAACCTGCTTCAAAATCACCTGCGATGAGAACTGTCTTTTCCTCCGCGATGGAATTGATCCGATCAAATGTATGCACCACTTCGCCCGGGAATAAGGCTGGTTGAAGCCCATACCCATTAAAAATTGTCCCACCCAATAATGCAACAACAACAAACACCAATGCCAGCAGCGACCGCCAAAGAGTATTGGTAATTCCAACCGCTGAGTTTTTTTCAGATTCTTCAACGGTTTCAGCATTTGCTGCGATCTCAGAAAGCAGGGCAGCGTTTGTCTTTTGCCGGTTGCTTACCTTTAGACCTCCACCCAGGTCAGAAGGTTTTCCAATAAAAGTAGCTGCGGATATTCCTGACATCACTTTCGCAGGCTGATCACCATCAGGGGTTTCGCCCTCTTGAGCTTTTTCGTCTGGCATTGCTGCCATTTCTACAGCCTCAACCGGCCGTAACGCTGCAAGCCACACAGGCAAATTCCCTTTCTCAGGTCTGGGGCTTTCATCGTCCACCTCAGGAGTCACACTTCTTGGTTTTTCCTTAACTGGTTTTTCAATAGGTTTTACATCTGTCAACCACTCCGGCAGGTCATCAAGTGCAAACGATTCCAGAAGAAGATCATCGCCCTTGAAAGGATTAATGGGAATTTCTGCTGAAACCTCGTCAGCTGAAACATTTTCAATAATTTCCTCAGGCTCAACCTGATTGTCGGTTTGAGGTTGAGTAACATCGATTTGGTCATTCAAGAAAGCTAGTCCAGACTGATCCAGCGGTTGTGCGACATTAATTTGGTCATCCGGGAAAATAAGCTGAGCAGATTCAAGAGGTGGCGCAGAACTGTATTCCTTGATGGGTTCCAGGGAAATCGCCAAATCCTCAATAGAGAACTGATTATCAACATTTTTATTTGGTAAGACAGGCGCTGATTCAATTTCCAGTTCTACCTGGGGTTGGCTATCAACCGTTGACGATAAGTCAGAGTCAACCTGCTCAGGTTGGCTGTATGTTTCTTGAATCTCTGTTTCATCAAAGGTTATATCGAATGGTTGAAACCCCTCGGGTAGAACAACTTCTTGTGGTTCTGCAGGTTTTTCTAACTCAATTACAGGTTCTTCAACTAGCGGTGAAAAAATCTTTCTCAGGTCAAATTCCGGCTCCGGCAGTATTTCAGGAGATACCTGGGAATCTGGTTGAGGTGAAAATTCAATTTCCGCTGGTGATTCAGTGATTTCTGGATTTTCGGATTGGATTAATTTATTAGTCTCATCAGCAGACTGCCATGACTTGAGGCTTTCAAGCCAATCGTCGCCGCTTACGGAAGTGGTCGAAGGTTCCTCTATTGGAGATGCAGATGGCACTTTATTCCGGTCAGGCGGTGCAGAATCATTTTTGTTGTTTGTCTTTATTTCAGCAGTGTCTTCATTTAGTGATTGCAACCAATCGGGTACCCCGCTATGAGATTTTTTTTCTGCCCAATACTTGTCTTCTTGTGCCTTTTTCTCCGACCGTTCAACTGCTTCCTTACTTCGAATCCGTGAAAGCCAATCAGGGACAAACTCATCAGGTTTATCTGTTTCATTACTTTCAGTGGATTCTGCGGGAAGAATAGGGTTATTGTCCGATGTCGCATCCTGATCTTGCCGTAGCCCTCTAAGCCAATCAGAAGATTGCGGTTGGTCGGTAGAAACAGGCGGTAATTCTGCATGGCAGAACCAGCAGTGCGTTTCCTGCGGTTCATTCTGTCGCGTGCAAATGGGACAGGGTCTCTTATCCATAGCTAATTGTTATACGGCCGATCTGAACCGATAAGAATGCGAATTCCGGTTGCAAGGCTGCCAAGAGCAACTCCAAGCAGGATACCCCTTGCGCCTGCGGTCGGGATCATCTGCAGCCCGGAAAGAACATCCCGTAGGATGGGAATTTGATCTGTAAACGAGAGCAATCCGCTATTGAGGATGAGGAAAATGATCACAGTCACAAAAAAAACGATCCCCATCCAATTGCGCTGCCGTTGGAGCAACTTCAAGCTGGAAAACGAAAGCGTAATTGCCAGGATTGCCAGCAGGCTGCTTTCGATGGGGGTTTGAATATAAGTGACAACTTTCTGATAACCCGGATTGGTGGGTTCCAGGAAGAGACCAGCAATAAGTGTGACCAGAAAAACAACGACCACAACCAGGCTGAACCACTGCTGCATGCCTTGTTTTTTGACCTTTTCCCAATGAACCCCAAAAATCAAATGAATGATCGCGACCAATCCAGCCACGCCCGAGAGAATAACCGCCCAATCGAGCAATGGGGTCCGAATGCGGGATAATACAGGGTTAGGAATAAAATATCCCAATAAAACTATCAATCCTGTTAAAACAGCAACAATCATTGCCAGGGGTGATTTCATAAGATGCCCAACACTTTCAAAACAGACCCGGCTATTAATGCAGATCCAATTGCCACCCGAAAAACATCCTCAACTCTCAGGCTGGCTTGATGGGTTGGGTTGGCTGCCAGGTACGCCGGTAGCGCATACAGTTCCTCTCCGATGAGAGTATCCTGTGTGGCTGCGTAGAAAATGGATTGCGCAGTAATAGAATCACTTCCAGTAATTGAAACCCTGGCTTTATCAAGAGTCTCACACAATAGACCCGCTTCTGTGCCAAAATTGCCAATCAACACATTTCCATTTACACCGCGGTCAACAATAGACTCCATGGTTCCAACGGCATACGAGAATGGGGTAGCTCCCGCCATGCTGGTATGGTTCGGATCGTAGAATGCCTGGGTGTTTGTATCGACTGAGATGCGTTTCAAGGCATCCTGGCTTAATATCAACAGGCTGCCGGATCCGGAGGTGCATATTGGCGGCAGATCACTCGTGGATGTCAGTTGTCCAACACGGTGAAGCGTGCTTAACCCGACCAACGCTGATGCATTGGAAGGGTCAGTGAGTTGAGCGCTGCCAAGGGAGATATGCAGACATGAACCATCTTCAACAGCCATGCCAATCGCGCGTTTCAATCGATTTATCGCTTCAATTTTCCTAAAACTGGCAGGAAACCTGTTACGGATACTCTTGGTTGAAAAAACAATCACCAGAATGGTAAAAAAAACAACAACACTGAAACCAATAACCTGTTCAATGCTGCTCATTTTGTCTCCAAATTCTTCAGGAACGATGCGAAATTTTGGCTTTGCTGTGAATCGTCCAGCGTCTCAGCAAAAGCTCGAAATGAAGCCTGCTGATCGGTGCCAAAAAAGGGACTTACTCCAAATAGTGTTTGCGAGAGAATCATACGAACAGGTGACGCTCCTTCAAGCAGAGTGATGACAAATCCGGTTATGTGATTCTGTTGCAAGGTTCGCGCCCATTTTTCCCAGTATTCTGGAAGATTCATAATAAAAGTATAGCATAATCATCTATCCGCAATCCGGAAATACCCAGAGAGTGCTTCCAATTGGAGATGACGCATAGCGTACAATTTCGGAAAACAGAATTTCAGTCGATTTCCAGAAAGAGCTGATCTGGCTTTGGTAGTTCCCGGCAGCCTGTTGCCACAACCGGATCTCATCAGACGATAGGACGAAATTTGTTCCTGATGCTCCACCTGGAAGGTTTAACTCCTCGATGGATCCCAATTTCCCGGAATAGGGAAAATCCGCATAAAAACGCTTTTGATTTTCTAATTTGCATCCTATGTGATTGACAAGGGTATGGTCCAGGTGCCCGCCAGCACCTAATGGTAGGACGACCTGGTCATCAGGAGTTATTCGGTTCTTGATGACCTGCCAGATCGATGCTTCCAACTCTTGCTCTGGTTCACGTACCGGTTTGAATAAGTCGCCAGTTTTCCTGATAACCGGTGAATTATTTGAGGCATAACGTCTGTAGATACAATCCTCGAATCCAAAATGAATACTTTTTACTCCAAGGAACCGGCATGCCGCCTGGTCTTCCTCCCTGCGCTGCTGATAAGGACTGCCCTGCTTTCCCCAACGCCGATGCAGGAGTTTTGCAAAAGGTGTCAAATTTTCTGCAGGTGGATCAGCCGTAAAGATGGACCAAACCTCAACCGTAAACCCGTTTTTTATTTGTTGAGCGATAATTCCACCGCAGGAAAATATTGCATCGTCCAAATGAGGGGAGAAGTAAATCACTTTCATTGGCGTTTGGTTAGCTTGAAATCATTCAGGTTTTAGCGCGGATTGCATTTTGTTCCGCCGGCGGTCGAGGGAAATTCCCCCCACAATGATAAAAATTGTGAAGGCCACATAGAAAATCAGGAGGTATTGAATTGGTATGGCTAAGCCGCTGCCAAATTTGCGATTAACATACCAGTTGGTAAAAATAAGAACAAAAACACCTTCCAGTAAAACGATTCGCCAAAACCAGCTCACTCGCGCTCGGACTATGTGATCCCACACCCACCCCACTACCAATGCAAGCCAGGGAAGGAAGATGGCACGATAACGCGGATTGTCCCACTGGTCACCTCCCGCGCGCGCTGAGGAAATAATCATCCAGATCAACAAGACTACAATCAACCATACCATCCCCCAATCCCGGTTTTTCCTGGCAGTCTTGATAACAGCACCAACCCCGTATAGCAAAAATGGAATGATTATATACCAACCAATCGCACGAAATATGGCAATACCCTGCCAAACGGGCAGTGATTGATAGACAAGGGCAGCCGGTAAAACTGGTTGGATCAATCCATACAAAAGTACAAACGGTAAACGCCAGTTTTTGCCAACAACACTCAATATCCAGGCAATCAAACCTGATTCAGTCTCTGTTGTATATGCATCAAAATAGAGGGTGTCCTTCAACCAACGCCAGCCAGCCCAAGCAGCCAGTAAAAGGAACAAAGCCAAGATTCCACACAGGATTTGCCTCCGTCGGGTATCTTGCTCTGCGGCTATCCTAATCACAAACAGATAAGCAGCATCCACCATTAAAATTACCAGTCCGGCAGGGATGGATATCCAGCAGGTTAACAAAGTTGCCAAACCGAACAAAATGAAAATTATCGGTTGCCGGGCTCCCTTTCTGAAACCCATGGTTGTCCAAAAAGTGAGCGAAGCAAGCCCAATCAGCAGTGGTTCACGCATTTGCGAACTGCCCAGCAATATTCCTTCAGGGTATACAGCCATCACGATGCAGGCGATCAATGCAATTCGTTCTCCCCAACCTGCTTTAATCGCTTTCCAGAGGAATAAGATTCCTGTGCTTATAAAAAAGGCTGCGAAGTAAATCAACAAGAGCGGACGTTGCACATCTGCCGAAAAAAGACGATAGATGCCGACACTCATGGCAGTCATCCCGCCATACTGATCCATGCCAGTGTAATCCGCGGGATTAAAATCATCCCATCGTTCATGAAACGCTATCATGTAGGCGATTTGGTCACGTTCATAGGCATCGGAGTATACGTAGCCCGCATTTTGCACAGGTGTATCGTATCCCATGGTCGGCAGAGAAGTCGTTAACCAGGTTCCAACACCAACTCGCAGTAGGAATGCGCACACAGCAACGACCACAACAATTTTTGGTGGTTTCAAGTACCAAAATACCAAATAGAATAATGTCGCTAATATGGAACAAAATAAAACAGATCGCCAGGCACCGGAAAGAAAATCCCCTGGGCTGAAAGCCGCAAGGACTAATCCCAAGAGGATCCCTGAGCCCAATACAAGTAGTACTTTAAGCCACAAAGGGTCATTCAGTTTCATGTTGTTTTTCCATCGAATTCATAACCATACTCATACGGTCCTGCCACGAATATTGCTGGACATCCTGCAATGCCCGCTTTGATAACTTCTCACGCATTGATGCATTATTCATCAACTCAGTGAATTTTATAACAAGGTCGTTAATGTCTTCTGGATTATAAAATGCTGCATTATTTTCGTTCATCACTTCACGCAAGACAGGAATATCGCTAGTTAGTATGACCCGTCCTGATGCCATGTATTCAAACATTTTCATCGGGCTGGAAACCTCGGCGATATCGCCACCGCTGCTGCCGGCAACCATTTTCCCGTAAGGCATCAGCAAAATATCAGCAGCCATTTGGTAGAGCGGAAGTCTAATGTTTTCGACAAAGCCGGTTAACTGGATATTGATTATTCCTTCCTTATCCAGATCTTCTTTCAATTTGAAAACCACATCATCCCTGCCGCCCACCCAAATAAATTGAACGTCCGGGAACCTCTGGGCCAATTCCTTTAATATATTTAATCCGCGGCCTTTATAAAAGCCGCCAGAGTACACAGCAGTAAACTTTTGCGCCAAACCCAATTTCGCTCTCGCCTTTACAGAATCAAGGTTTTCCCGGTATCGCTCCAGGTCAACGCCATCAGGGGCAACAATCACTTCTCCCGAATTGAGACTGAGTTGATATTCAGATTCGAGAATCTTCCTAAGGGCATGAGTGATGAGGACAATCCGTTTTGATCCCCGCATATTCGCAAATCGTTTCAATAATCTTGATCCCATGCGACCGTAAGGACGGTCATGGATCTCCAATATTACCGGAAATCTAAAAACAACCCCCATCACTGCTGCCCACAAAAGACGAGTGTAAACAAGTTCAGCCTGTTGTTTTTTAGCCTGCCGTAATGAGGTCATCACAAAATCCAATTTCTTAAAGGTGGGCACAAATCCAATCCACTTAATTGGGAATTCAGTAGTCACGCCGTAATGAGCGGAGAGTGCATCCCAGGTTGACCTGGTTTTCCCTGGTACGTACAACGTGACCTCATGTCCATTCTGAGTCAGTGCCTGGCAGACTTTCATCACCTGAACACTGTTGGCAGTCCAGGAAGGGAGCACTGAGGCGGCAATATAAGCGATTTTCACGCGTCCTCCGCTGACTGATGTTTTGCATTATTCCTGATCATCACCAACCCAATAAAGGCCATCAGTCCAACCGATAAAATGAAGTTACCCGACAGCAGCCAGGCTTCAGCATTGATGCCGTAGGCGGGGACCAACCAGAATGACAGGGCGATTTTAACCGCTGCTGCTGCCGCTAAAATGAACAGGGGAATGTTAGCTTTGCCAAATGCCAACAGTAATTTGCGGTTCCAAAACAGGATATTTGAAAACCCAAACCCCACAAGCAGGATCATCAATGCAGGATAAGCCGGGGTGAAAGGTTCGGTGTAAGCTATGCGGATGATCCACTTACCAAAAAAGACCATCAGCATCACCACAAATCCTGTCCATGTAGCTGCGATCAAGGTGGTGCGCTTGAGTAATTGTTTCAACTGCTGCCATTTTTTTAGCACTACACTGCGGGCAATCTCAGGAAACGTGGTATCGATCATTGGAGTAATAGGCATCATCAGCGGATTAACAACATTAAGGGCGATCTTGTACAAGCCCACCGCCTGGTTATTTAAGAACAGCCCCACCCACAAGGGCTCACTTTCACTCACCAGCAATTTGATGGTTCCGCTCAGGTTGGTACTGAATGCAAAACGAAGCATTTCATTTATAGAGTCGGGTTTGGTGTACTTTTCACGCCACCAGTCAACCCCCAGTTCGTGCTTCAGGCTAAACCATGCCAGCAAGATAGGTCCCAGTCCCATGATGAATTTACCTGCCAAGTAAGCCCACAATACGGAAAGAATATCCCCTTTTACCAAAAAAGCCGCGGTGATGATCACCAGGGTAATCACTGAGTTGACCAGGGTCAGGGCTGCCTGTTTTTTGAACTGATTGGTGGCTTGCAATATCCCGGTTGCCGTTTCTGTAGTGATGTTCGCCAAAATGGCAATCCCAAATAAACGGATCAGTCCAATTGAATTTGGGTCCTTGGCAAAAAAAGTTGCTCCAAACGGTGCCAAGAACCACAAGCATATGAAAGCTAAAATGGAAGTCAATCCTTCGATCATGGCTGCGGTCTTGATGACCATTCCAGCCTGCGGCAGGTTCCCCTCGGTCAATTCCTTGCCAAAAAAGCGGATGACGAACTCCCCCATCCGAAATGAGAAGAGTCGGTTCACTGTGGTAACCACGGTCATCACGATGGTAATCAAGCCAAAGGTTTCGACACCTAGCAGACGTGCGGCCAGGATGCTCTGTACGAAAACCAGCACCAGGCTGATGGTGGTTGAACTGAATAAATAACCGGTGTTTTTAAGTACGCGTGAAAGAATCGGGTCTTGCTGCAGGGTTTGCTTTACCCTGGAGATCAAACGATTCATGGGGTTAATACCTGGCTGGTCCAGGTACGCTGCTCCATATACCAATTCACCAGATTGGCAATCCCCTCATCCAGCGAAACCTTTGGTTCCCAACCCAATATCTCTTTAGCTTTGTTCACATCCGCCCAATTGGCATCGACATCAGCAGGATTCTTTTCAATGAATTCGACTTTCGCCTTACGACCAACTAAAACTTCGATCTTCTTCAATAGTTCGTTTATAGTGATTGTCTCGTGTCCGCCCAGGTTGATGATCTCGTACCCTAATGGCTTAAGTCCAGAAATCAATCCATCCGCGATGTCTTCCATATAAGTAAAGCCGCGCATCTGGTTGCCATCACCAGTGACCTTGACAACCTTGCCCTCTGCCACCCACTGGCAAAATCGGAACATCACCATATCCGGGCGACCTGCCGGACCGTAGACCGTGAAGAAGCGAAAGATCGTGGCATCAAGGTTAAAAAGGTGATGGTAAACATGCGTCATGGCTTCAGCACCTTTTTTGCTGGCTGCATAGATTTGCAGCGGATGACTGGAATCAGCAGTTTCAGGTGTTGGCAGTGGCGGATTGGCACCGTAGATAGAAGAGGTTGACGCCAGGATCATTTTTTTAACCCCGGTATTCCGGCACCACTCCAAAACATTTAAAGTACCGTTGGAGTTTGTTTCCAGGTAAATGTGTGGCATTTCTGCCGCCTGGCGCACACCTGCCCGCGCAGCCAGGTGAATCACAGCATCAAAATTCGGATGGACTTTATGCAAGTCAGTAAACATACCCCGCCTGCACAAGTCATCTTTAATAAACTTAAAATTCTTGCAATTTTTTAGATATTCCAGCCGCCAGTGTTTGAGGCGCACATCGTAAGCATCATTAAGGTTGTCGATACCTACAACTTCATCCCCGCGATCGGTCAATTTCTCGATCAAACGCCGGGCGATAAAACCTGCTGCGCCAGTTACCAGAATCTTCGCCACCTAAAGCCTGACTACCTTTGGGTTGTTCCTGCCGGCAGATCCAAGCGCGTTGCGGGTATCAACGATGAGTGTCGCATCGCGTAATAATGCTGCATAATCGTATGCTTTGTGATTGGTGACAATCACTACGCAATCTGATCGTTTGATACCTTCATTGAGATCTTTAATGGAATCAATCGTCCAGCCATCGTGTTTGATGTGAGGAATATAGGGGTCATGGTAACTGACGTCTGCGCCTTTTTGCTGCAACAGGCGAATGACATCTATCGCCGGGGATTCCCGCAGGTCATCAATATCGGGCTTGTATGCAGCTCCCAGTACCAACACCTTGCTTCCTTTGAGCGATTTTTGATGTTCATTCAAGGCATCCTGCACCTTGGTGATGACAAACCGAGGCATGCTGGTGTTAATCTCTGAAGCCAACTCGATGAAACGTGCGGTGTAATTGAGCGAGCGCAGTTTCCACGAAAGGTAAAGAGGATCGATGGGGATGCAGTGCCCGCCCAATCCCGGGCCGGGGAGGAATTTCATGAATCCAAAGGGTTTGGTGGCAGCTGCTTCAATCACTTCCCAAACATCCACACCAAGGCGATCGCACATTAACGCCAATTCATTTACAAAACCAATATTGATCATGCGGAAAGTGTTTTCCAGTAACTTTGCCATTTCCGCCACCTCTGTTGAGGAAACAGGTACCACTTTTTCCAAAGCCTGGCTGTACCAGGTGGAGGAGACTTCAGTGCAGGTTTCGGTCATGCCGCCTATAACCTTGGGAGTATTCTTGGTCGTCCAATCCTCACGGCCGGGGTCAACCCGTTCGGGTGAGAATGCCACAAAAATGTCCTCACCGACTTTTAGACCACTTTTTTCGGTCAGGGTGGGCAGCACCAATTCACGCGTTGTGCCCGGATATGTGCTGGACTCGAGTACCACTACCATGCCCTTATGAACATAAGGGGCAATTCCTTCGGCGGCGCTGACGATAAAGGAAAGATCGGGGTCGCCAGTCTGTCGCAGCGGTGTCGGTACACAAATCGCCACGGCATCAATCTGATTAAGAACAGAGTAATCTGTGGTTCCTTTTAGCTTACCGTCGTCAACCAGACGTTTCACGGATTCGGTGGGAACATCCATTATGTAGGATTTCCCGGCGTTTAAGAGGTTCATCTTTTCTTCGATGGGGTCGATCCCGGTCACATCAAAACCAGCTTCAGCAAAAACCGTGGCAAAAGGCAGTCCCACATACCCCATACCAAGCACGGCAATGCGGGCAGTCTTGTTTTTCAATTTCGTCATCAAATCAGTTGCTACAGTCATTTTTCACCTTGTTTTCTAGAATAAGCTCAATTGTTCAGCCGGTGGTTCAACCGGTTTAACAACTTGCTGGGTTTCAATTTCAATTTGCAGAGAAATGTTGTTTTTCGACTTCTCTTGTTTTGCATCCTCAATTACTTTTGGTAGCGCAGCAAAGTCAGCGATTATCGTTGTTTTCAATGAAGGCTGGTGTAAAGCCGCAGCCGGATGGAACATTGGTACGATCAAACGGTCATTCACTTTGAAAGGATGCCCATGCACTGCACTAATGCGTGCCGCTGGTAAAAATTTCCCCATCGAGATTCGCCCGAGGGTGACGATCACATGCGGATTTATCGTTTCGATCTGTTTATCCAGGTAAACCGCGCAGGCAGTAAGTTCATCAAGTTCAGGGTCGCGGTTTTCAGGTGGGCGGCATTTTACTACGTTTGTAATAAACACCGATGAGCGGTCATAACCTGCAGTAGTGAGCAGTTCATCCAGGAATTTTCCCGCCTGCCCAACGAAGGGTCTACCCTGTTCATTTTCGTAAAAACCCGGCCCTTCTCCAATAAAAAGGATTTCGGCATTCGCCGGTCCTTCACCCGGCACAGAGCGCTTGCGCGAGAAATGTAGTTTGCAGTTTTCGCACACCTCAACCTGTTTTGAGATTTCAGCCAAAATTTCGACCGCGTCAGTCATCATGCTCCGCACCACTCCTGAGGAATAATGTCTCTATTTTACCTTACAGGAGCGATTTCACCAGTTCACTATCAATGGGATCAAGATTCATCAAAATGGCATCTTCACCATTATCACTGTAATACTTCTTGCGGATACCAACTTCTTCAAATCCAAACATGCGGTATAAAGCCCTGGCTGCCAGATTCCCGTGGCGCACCTCAAGGAACGATTTTGTAGCCCCACTTTCAATCCCACCAGCTAAAGTGAATGCCAACAAGCGTTGCCCCACCAGAAGGCGCCTTTGAGTGGGATCGACCGCCAGGGTGGCGATATGAATTTCATCCATGATCAGCCACACTACAATCATGCCAACAATTACCGGTGAATCACCAGAGATTTCCGCCACCCAGCAACGCGCCGCAAGGTTTTTCTCGACTTCAAAATGGAATGCACTTTCTGACCAGGGAAGCGCGAAGGATTGTTGATCCAACTCAATCACCCGCGGCAAATCGCGCGGTTCCATTTTGCGGATGTTCAGACTTAACAGGGCTTCGACCGTATTTACTCCGGGATGGCTTCTGCAACGTGTAAATATAAGGGCGATAAAGATACCGGGTCATCTCGTTGACCCGCTTGCCAGCGCTGCCAGCCAAGTTCAGCCAACATAGCTGGATGGCGCGTTGACGATGCCGGACTGGTGAGGATGGCATTCTTCCACTTTCGCCCCAACGCTTGGCGATCCTGGGGTGTCATTTCCCCGGTGATGATGGTTGGACTTTCAATTTCGCCTGAAAGCGCATCAGGTGTCATAGCCAATGGACCCCGGTCCTGCTGCCAGAACATCCCGTTCCATTTATACCAACACACAGCCAGTCTTGTCCTTCCGGCTGGGAGGACGCATATCAACGGATTTTCAGATTGCGGCTGCCCTGCCGCGAGGAAATCAAACGTTGGCACACCAATGATGGGAATGTGAAGAGACAAAGCCAGCCCTTTGGTAAATGCCAGTCCAATCCGTAGCCCTGTGAATGTGCCCGGACCGATTGCGCATACCAGCAGGGTAAGATCAGCTGGAGAGACATTACATTTGGACATCAATTCTTTTACCGCAGCGGCGAGTTCAACCGTGTGGTGGTTTTTGGTTTGCCATTGCATCTCCCCAACCACCTGTGGGTGATCGTAAAGGGCAATGCCTATCGTTTGAGTGGAAGTATCTACCGCCAGAATCACATCACCCTCCAAACGCCTGCCGCTTGAAAGCGGTTAGTAAAGTTTCGTAACGTTTTCCCACCGGCGTGAAGACAAGGTTGCGCTGTTCATCCGCAATCCACGACATTTGAATTAATAGGCGGTCGATTGGCAACGTGGAATTGATCCGTTCTGCCCATTCGACCAGCAGCGGACCGGTTGAGAATAAAGCCTCGAGATCCAAATCTTCTGCTTCAATTGCCGATTCAATGCGGTAAGCATCCATGTGGTGCAGCAGTTGGCCATCCGGTCGGCGGTAGCTGTTGACGAGCACAAAAGTCGGGCTGGAAACTGAATCCACCGCGCCCCATCCCTGGGCAATCCCCTGCACGAGGGTGGTTTTTCCGGACCCCAGGTCGCCCGTCATCGCAATGACATCCCCTGATTTCAGCAACCCACCCAGGCGTAAACCAAGCCGCTGCGTTTGCTGCGGGCTGCGGCTGATGAAATCAAGGCTGTTAGCGGAAATGATAGGCATAAGAGTATTATAAATTAGAGAATGAAGAATTGCGTGGAGAAATGGTAATAAGGGATCAGGCCTGGCTTTCGGAACTATCTGCTGAAGGTGTTAGCGTTTTCAGCTTGTGAGCCAGTTCTCGGCGTGAGAGAAAGACGCGACGCTGACAAATTAGGCATTCCAGCCCAATATCTGCTCCCAGGCGGTAAATTTTCCATTCATATCCCCCGCAGGGGTGAACCTTGCGCATTCTCACTAGATCACCAATTTGAAAATCAGGAAACATGAGCGCATTATAACCCATGATATAATGCCGAAATGGTCGCAGCTCAAGCCTGGGACTAAAAAGGCGTAATGCTAAACCTCTCCCCTTCCCTATTAATTTCAAGAGTTATTACCTTATTGATCGCCCTGACAGTGCATGAATTTTCTCATGCCTTCGTTGCTGACCGCTTCGGAGATGACACCGCGCGTAATGCCGGGCGTTTGACCCTCAACCCACTCAAACACCTGGATGTGATTGGCAGCTTGATGCTGCTTTTCGTCGGGTTTGGCTGGGCAAAGCCTGTACCGATTAATCCCTGGAAGCTGGGGCAGCATTCGCGTTCTGCTGTAATGTGGGTCTCTTTGGCGGGTCCCGGCAGCAATTTATTGATGGCAATAATAGGCGCACTGGTTTTGCGAACCGGGTTGCTCCCCACAACAACCCCGGCTTCCTTTTTGCCCTCACCAATTGCTTTCCTTTTAACCTTTATTGTTATCAACCTGTTATTGATGTTGTTTAACATGATCCCGGTTGCCCCGCTGGATGGTGAAAAAATTCTGGAATACTTGCTTCCCGAACCTTTGAGAAACGGTTTTGTCAAAATTCAACCATACGGACCACTAATTCTGTTGCTTTTAATGTTCGTCTTACCTCGATTTGGTATTGATATTATTAGCTGGTTTATGAACCCAGCACTTTCAGGTCTTTCAAAGATACTAATCGGAGGGTAATCATGACTATTAACATCACCATCATCGGGTTGGGGCAGGTCGGTGCGTCAATTGGGCTTGGCCTTGCCAAATACAAAGAAAAAATCTCGCGCAGTGGTCACGATCCTGAACCAACGCGTTCCAAGAAAATGGAAAAAGAGGGTGCAGTCGACCGCATTTTCTATAACCTGCCTGAATCTGTGCGAGATGCAGATGTAGTAATCCTTGCTTTACCGGTAGGGCAGATCGAGGACACCCTCAAATACATCGCTGAAGATTTACGCCAGGGAGTGGTAGTAATCGATACCTCTCCTGTACATACCGGTGTAATTGCATTGGCGAAAAAATATCTGCCAGCCGAACGGCATTTCATTTCGATTTACCCTGTAGCAAGTCCCCTCTACCTTGAAGAATATTCCACGGATTTGAACAAACCACATGCTGACCTTTTTGATCATTCTGAATTCCTGGTGGCCGCCGAAAACGATACGCCGCCGGATGCATTAAAACTTGTGGAAGACCTGGCTTCATTATTGAATGCCAAAATCTATATCTCCGATCCGCAGGAAGCAGATGGCATCAGCGCACGCATTGAGCTGCTTCCCCGTCTTGTTTCTGCCGCTTTTATCAACGCTACCATCGAGCAGGCAGGCTGGAAAGACAACCGGCGCAGCGCAGGAAAATCATTTGCGGGCATCACGGCGGTAATTAATCAATTGGCTGGCGACGAGAGATCCGGTACCGAGTTCATCCTCAATAAAGAAAATACAATTTCCGCAATTGACCAGTTAACCAACAGTTTGCAGGATTTGCGTAAAATGATCTGGGATGGTGATGAAACAGGTTTGAATAAGCTCATTAAGAACGCGCATACAGGGCATTCCAAGTGGTTGGAACAGCGCATTAGCGGTGATTGGGAAACGTATATAGGCGCAAAACCACCTTCAACTAGAGAGCGCTTGGGCGGACTGATCGGTATCCGCGATCGAAAAAAGAAAAATCAATAAATGGGGTATTTCTGCTATATCCTGGAGTGCTCTGACGGCTCCTTTTACACTGGGTGGACCACTGACCCTGCGCGGCGTGAAAAACAACATAACCGTGGTATCGGAGCAAAATACACACGTATGCACCGTCCGGTGAAAATGGTTTATATTGAAGAAATGAGCGACCGTTCAACCGCGATGAAGCGGGAGCATAAGATTAAGACCTACACGCATGACCGTAAACAAAAATTGATTCAGAATATTCATTAAATAATTGGCGGGGCAACCATGAATGCAATTGAGGCGAAGTCGCTGCAGAAGGTCTTTATCACCAGGCGTGGATTCTGGCGCCAGAAACGCAAGAGCACAATAGCCGTCGAGGATGTTTCTTTTCAAGTCGAGCAAGGTGAATTGTTCGGAGTGCTGGGACCTAATGGCGCGGGTAAAACCACCACAGTTAAAATGCTCACCACCATCCTATTGCCCACCCAGGGAAGTGGTTCAATTCTTGGTCATGACCTCGTGAAAGATACCAGAGAAATCCGCAAGCATATTGGCTTTACCTTTGGTGGAGCCCGCGGTCTGTATGGACGATTAACCGCGATGGACAACCTGCGCTACTTTGCTGAATTGTATGCCCTGGATCCGTTGTATTCAAAAAAACGCATTCCCGAAATGCTGGAAATGGTTGGTCTGTTGGACAGGTCCGATGACCGCGTGGAAACTTTTTCCAGTGGCATGCAGCAGCGTCTGCATTTGGCGCGAGCGTTACTGCATAACCCTGATGTCCTCTTCCTGGATGAACCCACCGTTGGAATTGATCCTGTTGGCGCGCGTGAGCTGAGGCAAACAGTTAAGTCTTTGCAGCAGGCTGGCAAAACCATTCTGCTGACCACCCATTACATGGCAGAGGCAGAGGAACTTTGCGACCGGATTGCCATAGTCAACCATGGCAAGATCGTTGCCATGGATACCCCTTCTGCCCTGCGCCGGCGTATCAGCCCCGAAAGCGTAGTGGAGATCACCGTCAGCCAGGAAAATGCCGTTGTGATTGAGGAAATGATCAAAAAACTTGATGGTAAATTGCGGATGGAATCAATTTCTTCTTTGACAGAACAACACTACAGCCTCTTTACACCTGAGCCGGAAACGGTACTGGAAGCCCTCAGCCCTGCCCTGCAAACCAGAAGCATCCAGGGATTGCAGGTACGCAACCAGACCATGGAAGATGTATATATTGCCATCATCGAGGAAACCTCCCTCAATGCATAATTTTCTGCGTTTTGCACGCCAGCAGATCAGTGTGCAACTTCAGATTCGCACTTTTAACCTGTACAGCCTGCTCCTTTTCTTCATACAACCCGCCATTTTCAGCGCGGTAGGTATGGTGCTCTCCCGGGCAGCCGGGAATGCAGCACCTGACCTGGTATATACCGTCATTGGTGGTGGAATCCTGGGCATGTGGAGCGGTATGGTCTTCACCTCCACTTACGATATCCGCAGTGACCGTCGCGACGGCATCCTGGAGCTGCTCATCGCCAGTCCCACATCCTTACGCAGGATCGAAGCAGTCCGTACCTTTACCAACATCACCGCCAGCCTGGTAAGTCTTTTGGTTGCGGTTGGAGCTGCTGTTGCCATCTTTCATTTTTCTTTTAACGGCATCAATATTTTCAGACTTTTATTGGCAGTTGTAATATTACTCTACAGCCTGTGGTGCCTGGGAGTATTCCTGGCAAATTTTTTGGCGTGGTCGCGTTTATCCGGCTCACTGGTTGATTTCCTTGAACTTCCAATGGCTTTCCTGTGCGGATTTATGTATCCAATAACCGTACTTCCTCAATGGCTGCAGGGAATTTCTACTTTCGTCCCTGTGCGCTGGGCATTGCAAGCTTTGAATGCGACCTTGTTGAAAAATCAGGAGATCAGCCAATATTGGTTCCATATTGGCATGGCACTGCTGACCGCTACTATCTTCTGGTTGACCTCACTTTGGTTCGACCGCAAAGTACATGATCATATCCGCCTTACCGGAGAGTTGAGTTCAATATGAACCCGGTCATACGCTGGCTGCGGTTGTACTTTATCCAGGCGTGGTTCTCCTACCGGGCATTATTCGCCTGGAGTACCCCATTTAATTACATCGCCAGCAAACTGGGGTTCCCATTCTTCTCCATGCTGCTGTTCATCTTCCTGGGCAAATATGTCGGGTTGAATGATCCAGTTTACATCGTTATTGGAAATATTCTGCTTCTGCCCTCACTTAATGGGGTTATGGGAATTTCCATGACCATTGGGGGTGAAAAACAGTTTGGAGCATTATCTTATCTGCTTGGCAGCCCTGCCCCGCGCAGCGCAGTGTTTGTGGGTCGCGCTTTCTTCCATATAATTGACGGTTTCGTTGCAGTACTCATTGCCCTGCCAATTGCCATCCTTGTATTCCATTTGGATCTGGAGCAGACCAATTTCCTCTGGCTGGCATTATCCGTTCTACTCATATGCATCACTTCCACTGGATTAGGCTTCATCATGGGAGTGGTCACACTTCTCAGCCGCGATGGTTGGATGATCACCTCTACCCTGGCACTGGCATTCTACGTGCTCATTGGCGTAAACTTTCCTATTGAGTTGCTGCCTCCCGTGCTTAAATCAATCTCTCTTGCACTGCCAATGACGCGCGGCATCCAGGCAGCCCGCATGGCGCTGAATGGCGCTCATTTTGCAGAATTGGCACCACTGCTGGCTGGAGAGGTACTGATCGGCCTGACATATATAATCTTCGGCTATGCGCTGTTTCGTGGCGTGGAGAGAATAAGTTTCAGGAATGGCGCGTTGGATAACCTGTAATTAAAAGCGAACTCCCGGGTTCTGTTGGACCCGGGAGTATTTTTTAATCAGTCAGAAAATACTGGCAAATGACCCAGTGATATGATATCCGCCCACTTGGCACGCTCACCTTCAGTGAAGATCGCTGCTTCAGCCGCTACTTTACCATTCGCTTTTTGAACCAGCATACGCATTGCTTGTAATGTTGAGCCGGTACTGATCACATCGTCAATGATTGCCACGCGTTTTCCGCGCACCAGGTCAATATCCTTTTCGTCCAGGTAAAGCATCTGCGGTTCACCGGTGGTGATAGACAGTGTTTCCGCACTCATCACGTCTCCCATATAAGGCTTGTAGCTTTTCCGTAAAATGGCGTAGGGTTTTTTTGTTTCTATGGAAAGCGCATAAGCCAGGGGGATGGATTTGGATTCCGCCGTGAGCAGTACATCATAGTTAATCGTCGCCAACTTCTTTGCTAGGGCAGCTGCACAGGCTTGCACAAACTCGGTATCTCCCAGGATATTTAGAATGGCGATTTTAAGTCCGGGTTTCACTTCAAACAGGGTCAGGTCGCGGTGCACACCAGCAACTTCAACGGGGTAGATCCCTCTTTTTACCATTTTTCCACTCCTATACAAAGGGTATCGAATTCTTTTTTTGAGTATACCCGATTTGTAAAAAAAACAAAAAGATCCCCGCAGACCGGTGCCGCGGGGATCGATTGGGGGGGAGATAATTGCTCGCAAGATTGCTTATGGTAAAATCATCGAGAGCCGGGGACGCCGACCCCGGCTCTCTTTACTAAGGAGGAGAAGAAAGAAGTCGCCCTGTAGATATAATACAGTGTAAGCCGATTTCTAACTTGACTCTTACCCTACGATTACCCTACGGAAAATAAAAGCAAAACCGGGGTCGATATTTTGTTAACACGAAGAATTTTGGGCAAATAAATGAATCCATCGATCCAATTTCCATCACCAATCGGCCCCATAACATTAACTGCATCACAGGTAGGGATCCGCAGTGTCCAATTCCTAAAATCGGAAAATGATCTGGCATTCTCAATTAATACACTGCTTGTAACCGCTCAGACTCAAATTTTGGCGTATCTAGCTGGAACTCGCAAGTCGTTTAGCCTTGAATTTGATCTGGCTGATATTCATGGATTTCAACAGGATGTACTGGCGGTAATCAGCGACATCACGTTTGGTGAGATACTCCCCTACGGTCAGGTTGCTACCCTTATACGCAAACCAATAGCCGCCCGTGCTGTCGGGTCTGCCCTGGCTCGAAACCCGTTGCCCATCCTTATCCCCTGTCACCGCGTGGTGGCTGCCGACGGGCATCTCACCGGATATCTTGGTCAAAAAGGCATCGAAACGAAAAAATGGCTTTTAGAGTTGGAAGGACATAAAATTGTCGGCGAAAAATTGGGTTAAATTCATCTTACTCGGCCTCATGTGGGGCTCTTCCTTTCTGTGGATCAAGATTGCATTACAGGAAGTGAATCCATTCATGTTGGTATTTTTTCGAGTTCTTTTCGCCAGTATCGGGCTAAGTATTTATTTTATAGTCCTGCGCCGCAAGCTGACTCTGCGTTGGTGGTGGGTGTATGTCTTCATTGGCTTTTTTAATGTTGCATTTCCATTTGTCCTCATCTCGTGGGCAGAGACACAGATTTCATCGGGTTTGGCATCGATTCTTAACTCCACTGTGCCCCTTTTTACCATGATCATCGCCTCCTTTTTTTATAAGGAAGACCGGATTACTCTTGCACGCGGAATCGGGTTGGCTGTTGGTTTTTCAGGCGTGCTCATCCTGAGTTACACTAAGTTGGAAGGGAATTCTGAATACCAGACACTTGGTGTAATCGCGATGCTGGTGGCTGCCTGTGCCTACGGAGCAAGCTCCGTATTTGCCCGCAAAGCCGATAAATACGTGACTGCGGACGAACATTCCTACGGGCAGATGCTGGCTGGTTTGATCTTCATCACCCCTGCCATGCTCATCACTAACACGCCTGTCATATTCCCCGCAATCCCTATCACCTGGATTGCGCTGGCGTGGCTTGGATTAATTGGCTCGTTTGTTGCGGCTGTTATGTGGTTTACCATGATCTACGAAATTGGTCCGAGCCGCTCCAGTATGGTTACCTACATGTTCCCGCTGGTTGGGGTAATATTGGGTATCATCTTCCTAGGTGAGACAATGAGCTGGCAAATATATATCGGTGGGTTACTGGTACTCGCTGGAATTTACATCGTGAATTCAAAACGTTTTTCAAAACTAATATCGGCAAAGGCTATTATGCCGCAGCCAGGGAGTCTAAATGAGTGAAATTGTGAACCAACATCGGGCAGGGTATGTAGCTGTCATCGGCAGACCGAACGTGGGTAAATCCACCCTGGTTAATGTCCTACTTGCGCAAAAAATAGCAGCAGTCAGTGCCAAGCCGCAAACCACTCGCCGACGCCAACTTGGAATTCTGTCTTCTCCTGAAGCACAGATTGTTTTTGTGGATACTCCGGGCTTGCACGTGCCACAGCACAAACTGGGTGATTACATGAACCAGGAAGCCGTGGAAAGCCTGCACGATGTCGATCTTATTTTATGGCTGCTGGACGCAAGTGTTCCATTTACCCGCGAAGATAATCTGATCGCTGACCGCCTTAACGCCCTTAAACAGCGCGCGCCTGTTCTGATGATTTTGACCAAAATTGATTTGATCGACGAAGATGCTTTCAAAACTCGTGAGAAACAAGCCCTGGAACTTTTCCCGGCAGATGACATTATTGGTCTTTCAGCAATGGCTAGTATAGGCATGGATGCACTTCTTCCGCGGATCACCAGCTATATACCCGTGGGCGAATCCTTTTTTGATGAAGAAACGATTACTGATTATTATGAACGCGATATTGCTGCTGAACTGATCCGCGAAGCGGTCTTGTCATTTATCCGCGACGAAGTGCCTCATTGTGTGGCTGTACGCGTCGATACCTTCGAGGAACGCGGTGACGAGGGCGCTTATATCGAAGCAACACTCTTTGTCGAACGTGACTCACAAAAAGGCATCATCATTGGCAAAGGCGGAGAGATGATCAAGAAGATCGGAACCCAGGCGCGCAAAGAAATCGAAAATATGAGCGGCCGCAAGGTTTTTTTGAGCTTGAAAACTAAAGTAAATAAGAACTGGCGCAATGACCCTAACGCCCTGCAATTGATGGGTTACACTTTTTCAAAGGAAGAATAACTTCTCTGTGTTTACCTGGCTCTTTTTTGCGGCTGTCGCGTTTGCATTTCTGGACTGGGCTTCCACCTGGAAAGGTTGGAAAGTCCGTTTGTATATTGCAAAACCAGCCACACTGATATTCCTCATTCTGTGGACGTTGCAACTTAGCGACTGGCAAGGGCATATGTTATGGTTCGGGCTTGGATTGTGTTTTTCATTGCTCGGAGATATCGCGCTACTGCTCAGCCCACGTTTTTTTATGGTTGGTTTGGGTAGTTTTTTGCTGGCTCACATCGCCTACCTGGTCGGTTTTAATCAGCAGCCAGCGCCACTTACAATGGGTGTGACATTGGCAGCAGTCATGGTGGGTCTGGTAGCATCGGTAGTTTTGCGCCTCATTCGCCCGGGAATCACGCGCGTTCCTCACGGCAAACGCTTTTTAACCGCCGTGCTTTTTTATGGCGTTACATTAACTTTTATGCTTCTATCAGCCTTGATCACTCTTTTTCGCCCCGAATGGCAGCCGCTGCACGCAGTGATGGCCGCGATCGGAGCTGCGTTATTCTTCACCTCAGACTCACTGCTGGGATACGATCGCTTCGTGCGAAAAATAAAACATGGGCAGAGCTATGTTCACTTGACCTACCACGTCGGGCAAGCCTGCCTGATCATTGGCGCTATGTGGCACTATTTATCGCTTACTTGAAAGGTCTGAATCCTTCACCCAGCGCTTCGTGCGCCACACCGATCACCATGAAAGCCTGGGGGTCGGTTTCTTTTACCAGTTGCTTGAGCTGATTGACTTCCGAACGGGTGACGACGCAGTATAAAACCGGCCGGTCGGCACTGGTGTATCCTCCGGTGCCAGAGAGGATGGTCACACCGCGCTCCAGAACATCAAGAATACACTTGGTTACGCGTTCGGTTTCGCTGGTGATGATGATCACTGTGCGGAAAATCGAGGAACCTTCCGAGATCATCTCTGCGGCAATGCCGCTGACGTAAATGACCACCATGCCGTAAAGCGCTTTTTCCCATGAGAAGGCAAAGCCGCCTGCCAGCACAACGATTGTGTCTGTGATGAGATACGACTGAGAAATGGAGATGCCAAAGCGATGATTGAGAATACGCCCAAGGATATCTGATCCTCCGCTGGTGCCCTGCCCGCGGTAAACCAGACCCAGCCCAACGCCGAGGAGAACCCCTCCAAAGAGTGAATTCAACACATTATCAGTTGTAACTCCGCTGGAAGGGATGAAAAAGATCAGTACATCAGTAAAGATCGCAAAAGCAGCAACCGCCACGGCCGTACGGATCGCAAAGCGTGGTCCGCCCAGATAACGCCAGCCAAGAATAATGAGAGGGATGTTGCCAATGAGTACCATTACGCCGATAGGGAAATTCACAAAATGAGTGATGATCTGTGCTGCGCCGCTAATGCCGCCGCTGACCAGCTGACCCGGAACCAGGAACAAGCGCATTGCAAAAGCCTGGACGAGGGCTCCAAGCAATAACAAACCGTAATCCTGTGCTGTTTTCCAGGTGAACTCGACGGTGCCGATTTGGGATTTTACCCTGGCAAGGAAATTATTTGGGGAACTTGAGCTGGAAGTCATACGATACCTCAATCTGCAGAATGGGTCTATTGTAATCGAAGGACGAAGAGGTGTGAAAGTTTAAGTGTGAAAGTTTAATGAAAGTTTAATTGCTTGACGGGTTAGGACGAGCGTGGTATTATTTCAGTCCGCGATGCGGGGTAGAGCAGTGGCAGCTCGTCGGGCTCATAACCCGGAGGTCAGTGGTTCGAATCCACTCCCCGCTACTATTTTCCAGACGACCAGCAATGCAGTGCACCCCA